>ENA-ORCN01000051-ORCN01000051.1-human-gut-metagenome-genome-assembly--contig:-NODE-51-length-86181-cov-11.717981_pt1 | contig 86181 bp, 64 predicted proteins | sample MGYA00242984_ERZ507984 | MGnify/ENA primary metagenome ERZ507984 (study PRJEB26167, sample SAMN06115395) | human gut metagenome | host: Homo sapiens | place: China:Hubei | collected 2016-05-19 | study... | reverse complement strand
CACGGATGGGCTTTATACCATACACGGTGTACATATCCGGACACAAAAAGACACCGAAGGCACAAAGTCGTCTTCTGACTCTGCACCGTCGGTGTCTTTTCCGTAAATCTAAATTATAAATTAGAATATCCCATCAGATATTCATCTACTTCTCTTGCACAATCACGTCCCTGTCGAATTGCCTTCACAACCAACGACTGACCGGTATGCATATCGCCCGCGGTAAAGATCTTGTCTACCGAAGCGGCAAACTTTCCTGCCTCCGTAGCGACATTGGTTCTGCCGTCCACCTTTACCTTAAAGGCATCGGTCACATAAGACTGGCTTCCCAAAAAACCTGCGGCGATCAGCACCAGTTGGCATGGCACTTCTTTTTCTGTACCTTCCACCGGCACCATCATGCGTCTGCCGGTCTTTTCGTCCGTCTTGGATTCCAGACTGACAAGGATAACGCTCTTTAGGTTGCCGCTGCGGTCTTTCTTGAATTCTTTAACCGTCGTTGTATAAATACGCGGATCATGTCCAAAGACTGCGATTGCTTCTTCCTGACCGTAATCTGTCTTGCAGACCAGCGGCCACTGTGGCCAAGGATTGCTCTCCCGTCTCTCATCCGGTGCCTTCGGCATCATTTCCAGTTGTGTGATGGATTTGCAGCCATGACGCATGCAGGTACCCACACAGTCATTACCGGTATCACCACCACCGATCACGATCACATCTTTATCCTTTGCAGAGATAAAAGTTCCTTCTTTTAATCCATTGTCCCACAGGCTCTTGGTCGTGGAGGTCAAAAAATCTACCGCAAAGTAGATACCTTTTGCCTCTCTGCCCGGCGCCTGGATGTCTCTTGGATTGGATGCCCCGCATGCTAAGATCACAGCATCATATTCTGCCAGGAGTTCCTTTGGCTTGATGTCCTTACCAACATCTACATTGGTCTTAAAGGTAATGCCCTCTTCTTCCATAACAGCGATCTTGCGGTCAATGATCTGCTTTTCCAGTTTCATATTTGGAATACCGTAACGGAGCAATCCACCCACACGGTCATTTCTCTCATAGACCGTCACTGCATGTCCTCTGGAATTGAGTTGGTCTGCTGCTGCAAGCCCGGAAGGACCGGAACCGATGACCGCGATCTTTTTGCCGGAACGATTGACCGGCGGCTTTGCGTCTGCCAGACCGTGTGCATAGGCGTATTCAATGATAGCACGCTCATTTTCCCTGGTCGTGACCGGATCTCCGTTCAGCCCGCAGGTACATGCCTTTTCACAAAGTCCCGGGCATACACGGCAAGTAAATTCCGGGAAATTGCTGGTCTTGTGCAAACGCAGGTACGCCTGCTCCCAGTTGCCATGATAGACCAGATCGTTCCACTCCGGTATCAGGTTGTTGAGAGGACACCCCGAGGTCATCCCCTTGATCGTCATACCCGACTGGCAGAAAGGAACACCGCAGTCCATACAACGTGATCCCTGTCTCTGCTGTTCTTCTGTTGAAAGTGGAATATGAAATTCGTTAAAATTCTTGATTCTCTCCTTTGCGTCGATCGCCTGTGACTCCCGACGCTCATATTCTAAAAATCCTGTTGCTTTTCCCATTGGTATCTCCTTTCTCTTACTTTGTCAAAGCGTTGAACGCTTCGATCTGTGCCTGCTCACTGCTGAGTCCTTTTTCTTCCATCTGGACAATAGTCATCATCATCTTCTTGTAGTCGTGAGGCACGATCTTTTTGAATTTCGGCAGATACTGGCTAAAGTTGTCAAATATCTCCTTGCCCTTCTTGGAATTGGTGTAAGCAACATGTTCCGTAATGATCTCCTTTAATTCTAAGACATCATACTTATCTGTCACCGGTTCCAAAGATACCATGGTCTTATTGAGTTTTCGGTAAAGGGATGCATCTTCATCCAGTACATAAGCGATTCCGCCGCTCATACCGGCAGCAAAGTTCTTTCCGGTCTGCCCTAAGACTACGACACGTCCGCCGGTCATATATTCACAACCGTGATCGCCACAGCCCTCTACAACCGCAGTTGCACCTGAATTTCTGACACAGAAACGCTCTCCGGCCACACCGTTGATAAAGGCTTTACCGCTGGTCGCACCGTAAAGTGCCACATTACCGATAATGATATTTTCGTCTTCTTTATAAGTTACACCTGTTGGCGGGTAAACGACTAACTTTCCACCGGAAAGTCCCTTACCAAAGTAATCGTTGCTGTCGCCGACAAGTTCAAGCGTCAGCCCCTTTGGAATAAAGGCACCAAAACTCTGTCCACCGGCACCGTTACACTGTACCGTAAAGGTATCTTCCGGCAAAGATTCGCCAAAGCGTCTGGTGATCTCCGCGCCAAAGAGGGTACCTACGGAACGGTCGGTATTGGTCACATCAATCTGTAGACCCTTTTTGCTTCCGTTTTCCAAAGCGTCCTTAAACTGTTTCAAAAGGATCTTTTCATCTACCGTCTTTTCCAACTGGAAATCAAATACAGTTTTCTTGTTGTAGCAGATCTTTCCTGCATCCTTGGCATATGGATTGTCCAAGATCGCAGAAAGGTCGATCTTTGCATATCTGCCCTGTTTTGCACTCTCCTTTACTTCCAAAAGATCCGTGCGACCTACCAGTTCATCTACGCTGCGCACGCCAAGTCTCGCCATGTACTCACGCAGTTCCTGTGCGATAAAACGCATAAAGTTGACAACATATTCCGGTTTTCCGGTAAAGCGCTTGCGCAATTCCGGATTCTGGGTTGCAATCCCCACCGGACAGGTATCCAGATTGCAGACACGCATCATCACGCATCCCATGGTAACCAGCGGCGCTGTAGCAAAGCCGTATTCCTCGGCACCAAGCATGGCAGCGATTGCAACATCACGACCACTCATGAGTTTACCGTCTGTCTCAATGACAACCTTGTTGCGCAGACCATTCATAGTCAAGGTCTGGTGTGCTTCTGCAAGTCCAAGTTCCCACGGAAGTCCGGCATTGTGAATGGAACTTCTCGGTGCGGCACCGGTTCCTCCGTCATAACCGGAAATCAAAATAACCTGTGCTCCTGCCTTTGCCACACCGGAAGCAACCGTTCCGACCCCCGCCTCAGAAACCAGTTTTACAGAAATTCTGGCGTCTTTATTTGCATTTTTCAGATCGTAGATCAACTGTGCCAGATCTTCGATCGAATAAATATCATGATGTGGTGGCGGCGAGATCAAGGATACGCCCGGTGTGGAAAGTCTTGTCTTGGCGATCCAAGGATAAACTTTCTTGCCCGGCAAATGTCCGCCTTCACCCGGTTTTGCTCCCTGTGCCATCTTGATCTGGATCTCCTTGGCGCTTACCAAGTAACGGCTGGTAACACCAAATCGACCGGATGCTACCTGCTTGATGGCAGAGCAACGGTTCTTTCCGTCCTTGCCGATGGTAAGGCGCTCTTCTTCCTCACCACCTTCACCGGAATTGGATTTTCCGTGCAGCATGTTCATGGCGATCGCCATAGTCTCATGTGCTTCCTTGGAAATAGATCCATAGGACATGGCACCTGTCTTAAATCGCTTAACGATCTCATCTACGGATTCTACTTCATCAATGCTGATGCCCTTTTTCGGATATTTGAAATCCAAAAGTCCACGCAAGTTCATAATGGTATCATCCTCTTTATTGACAAGTGAGGTATATTCCTTAAAGGTATCATAGTCGCCGGTTCTGGTAGAAAGCTGCAGCAAGTGGATGGTCTGTGGGTTATACAGGTGTTCCTCCTTGCCACTGCGCATCTTGTGTGCGCCCTTGCTGTCCAAGGTATTATCCGTATGCAGATCCAAAGGATCGAATGCCTGTGAATGCAGCATTTCTACATCCTTTTGGATATCCTCGATACCAATACCGCCGATACGGCTGACCGTTCCCTTAAAGTAACGGTTTACCACATCCTCATTGATACCGATGGCTTCAAAGATCTTGGCTCCCTGATAAGACTGGACGGTAGAAATTCCCATCTTGGATGCGATCTTGATGATGCCGCTGATAACGGCTTCATTATAAGAATCCACTGCCGCATAATAATCTTTGTCAAGCATGTTGAGATCGATCAGTTCCTGGATGCTCTCCTGTGCCAGATATGGATTGATGGCAGATGCACCATAGCCCAAAAGGGTTGCAAAATGGTGTACCTCTCGCGGTTCTCCACTCTCCAGGATCACAGAAAGGCTTGTCCTCTTTTTGGTCTGTACCAGATACTGCTGTAAAGCAGAAACTGCAAGCAGAGATGGGATGGCTACATGGTTCTCATCCACGCCGCGGTCAGACAGGATGATGATATTAGCACCCTCTCTGTGCGCACGATCTGCCTCTACATAGAGGTGATCGATGGCTTTTTCCAAAGATGTATTCTTATAATATGTGATCGGAATAGTCTCAACCTTAAATCCCTCCACATCCATATTCTTGATCTTGAGCAGGTCTGTATTGGTCAGGATCGGATTGTTAATCCGAAGCATCTTACAATTTTCTTCTTTTTCCTCTAAGACATTGCCGCTCTCGCCCAGATAGATGGTCGTAGATGTCACGACCTTCTCACGGATGGAGTCGATCGGCGGATTGGTAACCTGTGCAAACAACTGCTTGAAATAGTTAAAGAGCGGCTGATGCTGGTTAGACAGTACTGCCAGCGGTGTATCGATACCCATGGCACCGATGCCCTCTGCCCCATTGAGTGCCATTGGCAGGATGGAAGTCTTTAAGTCCTCGTAAGAATAGCCAAAGGCTTTCTGCAACTTGGCACGTTCTTCCTTGGTGTGGTTCGGTACACGTTTATTCGGGATCTTCAGATCATGCAGATGTACCAGATTCTTGTCCAGCCACTCACCATACGGCTGCTTGGTCGCATAAGCGGTCTTTAATTCATCATCATCGATCAGACGTCCGGCAACCGTATCTACCAAAAGCATCTTGCCCGGCTTTAAACGGTCTTTGGATAAGATCCTGCTCTCATCGATCGGCAGTACACCAACTTCGGAAGAAAGGATCAGATAGTCGTCCTTGGTCACATAATATCTGGATGGACGCAGACCGTTTCGATCCAGAACTGCTCCCATGATATCTCCATCTGAGAAAAGAATGGATGCCGGTCCGTCCCAAGGCTCCATCATGGTCGCATAATACTGATAAAAGTCCTTGCGCTCCTGATTCATTGCCTGATTGTTGATCCACGGCTCCGGTATGGTCATCATGACGGCAAGCGGCAATGGCAGTCCATTCATGACCAAAAATTCCAAAGTATTGTCAAGCATTGCTGAGTCAGAACCGGAAGTGTTGACAACCGGTGTGATCTTAGAAAGTTCTGTCTCTAAGAACTCAGAATACATAGTCTCCTCACGGGAAAGCATGCGGTCTGCATTTCCCTTGATCGTATTGATCTCTCCATTATGTACGATAAAACGGTTCGGATGTGCTCTCTCCCAACTTGGATTGGTGTTGGTGGAGAAACGGGAATGTACGATAGCGATCGCTGACTCGTAATCTTCATCATGCAGATCAGTAAAGAAGGTGCGCAGCTGTCCTACCAGAAACATACCCTTATATACGATCGTACGGCTGGAAAGTGAAACCACATAGGTATTCTCACAGGTCTGCTCAAATACACGTCTTGCCACATACAACTTGCGGTCAAAATCGAGTCCTGTCTTAACATCTGCCGGCTTTTTCACAAATCCCTGCATAATATAAGGCATGCAGTCGATTGCTTTCTTTCCAAGAACCTTTGGATTGGTCGGTACATCTCTCCAACCCAAGAATTCCATGCCTTCCTTTTCCACAATGATTTCAAACATCTTCTTTGCCTGATTGCGGTTCAACTCATCCTGGGGGAAAAAGAACATACCTACACCATAGGTTCTCTCCTCTCCTAAATCTATGCCAAGATTACCCGCGATCTTGCTAAAGAACTTATGCGATACCTGCAACATGATACCAACACCGTCGCCCGTCTTCCCCTCAGCGTCCTTGCCGGCTCTGTGTTCCAGATTCTCTACGATCTTTAGAGCATCTGACACTGTCTGATGTGTCTTGATCCCTTTCATACTGACAACGGCACCGATACCGCAGTTATCATGTTCAAATTCCTGTCGATATAAGCCCGTCTTCTGATTCTTATTCTCCATCGTATCCATCCTCTCTGTATATCTTTTCCTTCCCGAAAATTCATCTGTCGCTAACTAATATACTCCTGCTTTTCCCGTTTGTAAACAACTTTTTCTTTTTTATTGTCTGATTATTTGACTATTTTATTACTTTTATATAGTTATCTGTCTTTATATGTTATTTTCATATATGCACGTACTATTTGTACGCTGTACAGGTACATGTGTACGCGTAGAAAAACACTTTTCCAGTATTTGCCGGACATCTTTTTACAATACAAAGAGATTTTTGACGAATACGATCAAAAGCGGATTGACAAAACACTCCAAATAAATACCGCTTGCCATCATCCCAAAAAGTCCCAGCACATATAAAAGATATCTTGGCAGGCTTTCCCTGCTCTCCAACTCTTTACGCCGAATGAAAAGCCAATACAAATAAGCAAAGAGCATGCCGTAGACGATCCACTGTGGGAGCAAGGCTGCTGCTCCCAGTAGCAGACCTTTCCAACCGTAGATCTTTAGAAAAGACATGAGGAAAATTCCAAGCCAAATGCCACCCAGTCCACTGGCAATATAATATAAGGCTTTTCGCATTCTCGTCAGCCCACACAAGGTCAAGAGCAAGAGAAGTTCACTTCTTCGTATGACCACATACCAGAAAAAATTCCTGCTGTCGCTGATATTGGCATCCAACCGTTCCAGACAGATCCTGCTCCAGCCTGCCACCTCCGTGATCTCCTCCCACAAGAAAAAGCGCACCAAGACCAGGGCAATAAAAAAAGACAAAAGAAATACCCCTCTCTTGCTCCGCCAGCGATGCAGGCGGATCGTCATCGGGAATTTCCTCTGTCTGTGATATGCATCATAATATGAATACTGCTTCATTTGGTTTCACTCCCTGTCCAAATCATCCTTATTCATCTTATGATACCGTACTCGTTTTATGCTATTTATCCTTGCTGTAAGACCTTGACCTGATATGCCAGAATTGCCGAAACCGTCTTGGAATCCTGCATACGCCCGGCATAGATCTCTGTCAAAAGATCTTCCATCTTCCAAGCCTTGATCTCGATGGACTCTGCCTCGTCCAAATGCTGTTGTCCCGGATGGAGACCGGTTGCCAGATAGACATCGATAAATTCATCGCAAAAGGCAACGGTGGTCTTTAATGAGATGAGCGGCTCGATCCGGTCACAGGTGTAACCTGTCTCCTCGGTCAGTTCCCTTCTTGCACAGACCATAGTATCTTCCGTCACGGAATCTCTGGATCCTGCCGGGATTTCCCATGTCATACGTTTTAAGGCATGGCGGTACTGGTGTACCAGTACAATCCTACCATCCGGCAGAACCGGTACGACTGCCGCCGCCCCTTTTCTGTGGCTCACAAAATCCCAGGCTTCCTTGTGTCCGTTTGGCAGGCGCACGGTGTCTGCATAGACATCCAGGATAGAGCCTTTATAAACCAGTTCTCTCTTTTCCACCTCTACGTGTTCCATCTTTCTCACTCATTCTGATAAAAAGAATGTGCCTTCCGCACATTCCCGTGCCGCGATAAGTTTGTAAAAAAATAGTCAGCTTTCGCTGACTATTTTTTATTTTGCATAATCCGTTACTCTTGATTCACGAATTACATTTACTTTGATCTGTCCAGGATAATCTAATTCTGACTCAATTCTCTTAGAAATATCCCGCGCCAACAATACCATCTCTGCATCGTTGACCTGTTCAGGAACTACCATTACCCGAACCTCTCTACCTGCCTGAATAGCAAAAGATTTTTCGACTCCCTTAAATCCATCGGTAATCTCTTCTAACTGTTGTAATCTGTTTGAATATGCTTCTAATGTCTCGCGTCTTGCACCAGGTCTTGCCGCACTGATCGTATCAGCAGCCTGTACCAAGCATGCGACCAATGATTCCGGTTCTACATCGCCGTGGTGCGCTTCAACCGCATTGATAACAATCGGTGATTCCTTGTATCTCTTGCAAAGTTCTACACCGAGTTGTACGTGTGTACCTTCCATCTCTCGGTCGACTGCCTTACCAATATCATGAAGTAACCCAGCACGCTTTGCAAGTCTGACATCCTCGCCAATCTCTGCGGCAAGCAGTCCTGCTAACTGTGCTACTTCAATAGAATGCTTTAAGACATTCTGACCATAACTGGTACGATATCTCATCTTACCAAGAAGTTTGACAAGTTCTGGATGTACGCCATGAACACCAACTTCAAGTGTTGCGGCCTCACCCTCTTCACGGATCAAAGTCTCAACTTCCTTCTGAGCCTTCTCAACCATTTCCTCAATTCTAGCCGGGTGAATACGACCATCTACGATCAACTTCTCTAAGGCAATTCTAGCCACTTCACGTCTGACCGGATCAAATGCAGAAAGAATAACTGCTTCCGGTGTATCATCAATAATCAGTTCTACACCTGTCAAAGTCTCAAGGGTACGGATATTACGTCCCTCACGACCAATGATTCTTCCCTTCATTTCATCATTCGGAAGCTGAACAACAGAGATTGTTGTCTCGGCAACATGATCTGCGGCACACTTCTGGATTGCAGTAACCACAATGTCCTTTGCCTTCTTGTTTGCTTCCTCTTTTGCCTGCGCAACGGATTCTTTGATCAGTTTTGCAGTGTCAAGTTTTACATCTTCTTCAACAGTTTTTAAAAGTATTTCTTTCGCTTGTTCGGAGGTTAATCCTGAGATTCTTTCTAGTTCCTGTACTCTTTGCTGATTTAACTTCGCAACTTCTTCTTTCTGCTTGTTAACCGCACGTTCCTTGGCAGTATATTCAGCCTCACGCTTCTCAAGAGCCTCTAATTTTTTATCCAGATTCTCTTCCTTCTGAAGCACACGATGTTCATTGCGCTGAATTTCTGCTCTACGCTCACGAATCTCTTTTTCGAGTTCATTCTTGGTATTCATAGACTCTTCCTTGGCCTCTAAAAGAGCTTCACGCTTCTTGGTCTCTGCATTCTTGACAGCCTCATCAATGATCTCACGAGCCCTGTCTTCTGCACTGCCAACCTTCTTTGCAGATGCCTTCTGGTAGGAAGCATTTGCGATGGCAAGAGACACCGGAACTGCAACGACTAACGTAACAACCGCTGTGATTATTATCGTAAGCACAGGAGCACCTCCCTTATTTAATTTTATTGTACATACATCATGAAAAATTACTAATCTGCATATAAATACAACAATTAAATTTTATACTTTCTTATATGGCTTGTCAAGAATATATCCCTCAATCCCATTCCGAAAATCCGCCTCGCAGGACACGACTGATCTCACTGGATGCGAAGCCTCTCTGCATAAGGAAACGATACATTTTGGCTTCTTCCTGCCGCGTTGCATTCTCCGGATCATAGCCTTTCTTCTGCAATAAAACTGCAATCAACTCCATCTGGGATTGCTCCAATTCTTCTTCCATACAACGATCAATGATCTCACGATCGATCCCCTTTTTCAAAAGATCCTGTGTCATGCGCATGCGACTGCGGCTGGTCTGATAAAAGCGGATGTGGGATCTTGCAAGGCGTTCATCATCCAGATAGTGGTAACTTGTTACATAGGCAATGGCACTCTCGATCGCCGGTTCCGGATAGCCGCCCTCGCGCAGTTTGGTCTCCAACTGTCTGGTCGACCGGTCCATCTTTTCCAGCAAGTGCATAGCACGGCGCCTGGCTCTGGGTATAAGGATCTCCTCTAGGACCTCTTCATACATATCCTCTGTGATCTCGTCATTCTCCTGCAAATGCAACTGGCGTACTTCACCCTTGTAGAGTGTAAGATCCACCCCATTGCTGAGGTGGATCTTACATTTATTTTTTCCTGTTGTGTCAATCGATTCTATGTACACTCTGACACTCCTATTCTTCTTCTACAGTCTCTGTCCCCTCTGCTTCTTCCGGCTTAAAGTGTGCTCTGACCTGTTGCTCGATCTCATCACGCACTTCTGGATGTTCACGCAGATAAGTCTTGGCGTTTTCACGCCCCTGTCCGATCTTGTCTCCATTGTAGGCATACCATGCACCGGACTTGTTGACAATATCAAGGTCTGCCGCAATATCTAGGATATCTCCCTCTTTGGAAATACCCTGACCAAACATGATATCAAACTCTGCCTCTCTAAATGGCGGTGCGATCTTGTTCTTTACGACCTTGATACGGGTGCGGTTGCCAATGACCTCCCCCTGCTGCTTGATCGCCTCGATGCGACGAACATCCAGACGTACGGAAGAATAGAACTTAAGTGCTCTACCACCGGTCGTCGTTTCCGGATTACCGAACATAACACCAACTTTTTCACGCAACTGGTTGATAAAGATAACGATACAATTTGACTTGCTGATCACCGCAGTCAACTTACGGAGTGCCTGTGACATCAGACGCGCCTGTAAGCCCACATGGGAATCACCCATATCACCGTCAATCTCTGCCTTTGGAACCAAGGCAGCAACGGAATCCACGATCACGATATCAACCGCACCGGAACGCACCATGGTCTCTGTGATCTCCAGAGCCTGCTCACCGTTGTCCGGCTGGGAAATATAAAGATTGTCGATATCTACCCCGATATTCTTGGCATAGACAGGATCCAGCGCATGCTCTGCATCAATAAAGCCTGCGATACCGCCTGCCTTTTGTACCTCTGCGACAGCATGTAATGCGACTGTCGTCTTACCACTGGACTCCGGTCCGTAGATCTCAATAATTCTGCCCTTTGGCAGACCGCCCTGTCCCAGGGCAATATCAAGACTGAGAGAACCGGTCGGTACGGTCTCGACCTGCATCTGGTTGCTGGTGTCTCCGAGTTTCATGATCGAGCCCTTGCCATACTGCTTTTCTATCTGGGAAATCGCTGCGTCTAACGCCTTTAACTTATCATCATTTGCCATAACTAAAAACCTCCATATCGAACTTTTGTTCGTTTTCATATTCTAATACTATTATACTTCCACAAAAAAGTCAACCTCATTTTGTGTTCCTTTGTTATTATCCTGTATCATGGGGATTGTAAAACGAAAAAAGACAGTAGCAAATCGCTACTGCCTTATTATATCCAGTGGTCGTCCCATCTGTCAAGACTCATCTTGGCACCGGCCTTTCCTATCCGGATGAACTTAACTGCGTCCAAACTCTGATAAGATCAATCCCTCGTTTCGATCCAGTGTCATGCCAACGCTCCAAGAGTTGACGAACAAAAGAAGCGGTCTGCCCTTGAGATCTTTGATCTTCTTCATGTCCGAGGTACCGGAGATCTTATCCAGATCAATATCCTCATTTTCGATCCAGCGGATATGCTCATATGGCAGATTTTCCATGCGGATCTCGACATTATATTCGTTATTCAGACGATACTTTAAAACATCAAATTGCAGAACACCGACAACACCGACAATGATCTCCTCCATACCGGTATTGTATTCCTGGAAGATCTGGATCGCACCTTCCTGGGCGATCTGGCTGATGCCCTTCATGAACTGTTTACGTTTCATGGTATCGACCTGGCGCACACGGGCAAAATGTTCCGGTGCAAATGTCGGAATACCCTCAAAAGCAAATCTGTTTTTTCCGCTGACGATGGTATCGCCAATAGAAAAGATGCCCGGGTCAAATACACCGATGATATCCCCGGCATATGCCTTATCCACGATCTTTCTTTCCTGCGCCATCAACTGCTGCGGCTGGGAAAGTTTCATCGCCTTATTTCCCTGCACATGAAAGACTTCCATACCGGCATCAAACTCGCCGGAGCAGATACGCATAAAGGCGATCCTATCGCGGTGTGCCTTGTTCATATTTGCCTGAATCTTGAAGACAAATGCGGAAAAATCCGGTGAAAACGGATCGATCACACCCTGGTCGGACATTCTCGGCAATGGGGATGATGTCATCTGTAAAAAGTGCTGCAAAAAGGTCTCAACACCAAAGTTGGTAAGCGCCGAACCAAAAAATACAGGGGACAACTCGCCCTTGGACACCAGTTCCATATCAAATTCTGCACTGGCACCGTCCAGAAGTTCGATCTCATCCAATAAGGTCTGTCTCTGATCTTCTCCGATCTCATCTACAAGTGCCGGATCATCAATAGCGATCTCTTTTTCGGTTCCTTCTTTGGTTCCCTTTAAGGTATCTGCAAAGGTCATGACGCGCTTGGTATTTCTGTCATACACGCCCTTGAAGCCCTTACCGGAGCCGATCGGCCAGTTAATCGGACAGGTCGCAATGCCCAGTTCCTTTTCAATATCATCCAGAAGTTCAAAGGTGTCGTTTGCATCACGATCCATCTTGTTGATAAAGGTAAAAATCGGGATATGTCGCATCACGCATACCTTGAACAATTTTCTTGTCTGTGCCTCAACACCCTTGGAGGCATCAATGACCATGACGGCAGAATCCGCAGCCATAAGGGTACGATAGGTATCTTCTGAGAAGTCCTGATGTCCCGGTGTATCCAAAATATTGATGCAATAACCATCATAATGGAACTGCAATACAGAAGATGTAACCGAAATACCTCTTTCCTTCTCAATCTCCATCCAGTCAGACACCGCATGTCTGGCAGTCGCTTTTCCCTTGACAGAGCCTGCTAAATTGATGGCTCCACCATATAAGAGAAATTTCTCCGTCAGGGTCGTCTTACCTGCATCCGGGTGAGAAATAATGGCAAATGTCCTTCTCTTTTCAATCTCTTTCACTAAATCTGACACAGTATGTTCCTCCCATTTATCCTGCGCTCCCGGTATTGCCGGGATCTATATACTATCTATATCTTATCTCAAACTAATTTAGTTTATCTTACATTCACATTCCTTGTCAAGTCTACGTCGGGCATCCGCAAGGCGTGGAAAAGCAGGCGGCAGGGGGCAGGCGTGTCCTGTTGGGCAGAAAATCTTTGGAGCAGGTTAGGTGAGTCTCTGTGAGAAAGTGATTGCTTGCCGTAAACTGTCTCTTGCACAGCTTCGACGGGCGACAGGATGTGTCCGCCTGTGACAGATATTCAGAGGCGTCACACATAAGAGACTCTAATAACTTGGACGTTTTGCTGTATCCAAAGTCGGCAACCGGCGCAAACGAACATCCGTGTACGGTTGCGCCTCTCGGGTACATCCCTGTACCCGAGTTGCCGGAATGCTTTCAAGTTATAAGAGTCTCTAATGCGTTTTGCATTCATATCTGTCACAGGCGAACATCATCCTAGGCGACTGTCTAACTTTGCAAAGACAGTTTTTATATGCGCAAGCAATGCTTTCTCACATAGAGACTCCCTGTTCTGCGACAGATTTCTGCCCAACAGGACACGCCTGCCCCCTGCCGCCTGCTTCTCCACGCCTTGCGGATGCCCTCCTAGTTCATGGTCGAGATCACGATATGGTCCGGTGCAATACCAGCCTTACGGTTGACAACATCTTCTACCTGCGCCCGCTGTGCATCGGTCACCTGACTGGCATTTAAAATGACATCTGCATTTTCTCCTGCGATGGAGACCACGGCTTCCTCAAAGCCCTTGGATGCCAGCATCATCTCGCAGGCAGCCTCCTTTTCTGCCACTTGAGTAAGTGCCGCCAATTCTTCTACGGCTGCCTGTTTTTCCACATCCGTCAAAGCAGCATTATTGACCACTTCCATCAGCGTTGCCTTACTGGCTGCCCTGGTCTGCTCCCGATCCATCTTAAGGCTTGCCGCTTTTGACACCTGCACATTAGTACTGTCCGTCAGTACCGTCTCCCCTGCACTGTCATCCCCCATATCATCACTGCTCGCCTCCGTATCGGTCAGGATCTCCTCCTCGCTCAGGGATGCCGTCGCCTCCGTATCTTTTGCTTTTTCCTCCTTGCTGTCCTTTGCCGCCATAGTCGCAATATCTTTTTCATCATTTTCATATGTATAATTGAGATAACCGGCTCCGGCAATGAGAAGTGCCAAGGCTGCTACCACGATCTGATTTTTTCGGAATATACGTTTCATGTTCCCTCCTGTGATCCCATTTCTACTATTGATATCTTATGTGCGTCCACGGAAAATAATGCCTGAATCGCCTCATAGATCGCCACTTTTGTCCGATTGTCCGATGCTCCCTCCGCCACCACGCAGACCCCACGGATCTTTGGCTCAATGGTCTTGGTCTCATAGGGTGCATCCTGCGAGAGTACGGTCGTGCGGTCAGAACTCATCTCCTCCTTGGTCGTCTCCCCCTCTTTGGTCGTGGATGACTGGCTGCTAATGTCCTGTGCCACGACATTCTCCCCCTGATCTTCCAAGGTGATCATGACCCGGACCGCTCCTACGCCATCCATCTGCCCCAACAGGTCTTCCAGTTCTCTCTCCATCTGTTCCACATAAGAAGAACTTTCCGTTTCCGTGGTCTGTACCGACTCTTGCGTTCCGGCATCCTGCTTCTTGGAATCGACCGGTATGGCTATGACCAAGAGCAACACACCGATCAAAATGCACACGATCCATTTCTGCCTGTCCATATTCTTTAGCATTTTTTCTGCCAATTTCTTCCAGTTTTTCATCATTCCTCCTGCCCATTTACCACTGCATCTATATAATTCTGATCCAAATAAGAATAGTCCTCGGCTTCCTTTTTCCTTTGCTCCCACTGCGCATAATACTGGGAAAAAGTCTGATTCCACTGCTTTTCGTAATCTTGTTTTCCGATCCCTAAAATGGAAGTCAGGCAAAAGAGTACCAAGACCATCTCCAGAAAAAAGCGCAGATATCTGCGATACTGCCCGGAGGGGAGCAGGTACAAAAACATGGCAAAGATCAGAAAAAGAGAAATATACGCCTTGATCCACGCGATCACATCATCTGCCTCCTATTAATGTTGTCATTGCCACCGTGATAAAGATCAGTATGGCGCAGTTGGTCAACAGTTTAAAAAGCATACCGCCTCCCTTTGCCGCCACCAGTATAGCATTGCTGATCCTTTTATCTGCCACCGGCTCCACAAAGGCTGCCAGAACCCGGTAAAAAAATGTCATGATTCCCACTTTGGACAAGGGTACGGCAACCAGGATCACAAGTACGACCAGAGCCGCCGCCCCGATGCCGCTGCGTATGACATCGCTTGCCGCCAGAAAAAGATCCGATGCCGCCGACAAGGTCGAACCGATCCCCGGCACAAATGCCAGCGATTTTCTCAGCGTCTGTCTGGCAAAGGTATCTGTGACCGGGGCAATGGCATTCTTGATGATATTTAGCCCAAGAACTACGGATGTTAAGATCTTGAGTGCCCAGGAAACCATATTTTCCAAAAGATCCGTCAGTTTGGAAAATCTTCCTTCCTCCATGACATAATTCAAAAGCCCCATGACAACATATATGCGGATCAGCGGCACCAGACCGTCCGCTAAGATCCACTGCACCAGATAGACCACAAGAAAACCCAGTTCATAAAATCCCATAGCCGTTGCATCCCCGCCCGCCACCACAACGGTCGTCGCAAAGACGGGGACAAATGCCGTCATAAAATCCAGCACCACCGCAATGGTCTGCTGCACGACCTGATCCAATAGCAGTACCGACTTCATCAATAGCACCATCAAAAGTGCATAGACCAGTAAAAAGCAGACATTTGATATGTAGGACTGTTCAAAGACCTGCGCAAAATTTTTCAAAAGGGAAAAGGCAATCGTCAAAAGCAGGATATAGATCAGATACTTTCGGTTGGTCTCCCACTCGCCCCAAAAAAATTGCCAGACCATCTGCCCCAAGCCCTGACTGATGTCATATTCCCCAGAGATCAGTTTTTCTACAATTTGTTCAAACCGCAGATCTCCCCATCCGTCACTGCCCCTTAAGGCATCTTCAATACCACTTAAGTCCAATGAGGAAAACAGGCGATCCACTGCGCTTCCTTCCGTCATAAAAATGCCTCCACCGTCGATAAGAACGCCATCAGAACCGGCATTCCCAGTGCTAAGATCGACAACTTCGCCAATACCTGGATCTGCCCGGCAATGCTGGCATAACCCGCATCTTTGCAGATGGCAGATGCAAACTCAGAAATATAAGTAATGCCGATCATTTTTAAGATCACGCCCATATACAGGGCATCCACATGGATCAGGTCTGCCAGACTCTGTATGTAATCCATGACATCCCTGATCTTTGCCAGCACACAAAAAAAGATAAAAAGGCAACAAGCCAAGGAAAGCATCATGGCAAATTCCGGTTTCTGCTGCCGGAACAAAAGTGCCAGCAAGACCGTCACAATGCCAGCCACCGCAACACCTATCAAAGTACCGCCCCCTAAAGATCAAATAATTTTTGCATCATCTCAAAGAGATCTAAAATGTAAGGCACAACCCAGAACAAAACGACCAGAAGTCCGCCCAGCGAGATAAAAAAAGCCTGTTCATCCCTGCCACTGTGTTTTAAAACCTGATTTAAGATAGTCACGATAATACCAACTGCTGCAATTTTAAATAAGAGTTCAATGGGCATATCCTTACAGTAACAGCACCAGAACCAGCATGAGACCCATCCCGGTCGTAGCCGCCGTCACCTTTCCCCTTTCTTTTTTTGTTTGTTGCTCCTTTTCCAGTAACTTTGCAAAAGAATCGTAATAGATACCAAATTCCTCCGCCTGTCCGGGCAGGCAGGCAGAAAATAAGGAGCAAAGAGCCTGTACAAACAGACGTCTTTCCTCCTCTTTCGTAAGCCTTCGCATATCCGGTGTCATTTCTTGCCAGAGCGTCGGTTCCATATCTTCTTTTTTATGCTTCTGCATTTCCCTTAACACTGCCGCAAAGTAATCGGATAAAACCGGGATACCGTGCCCGCTTTCCTGCCTTAGGATGGCATGCATGGGCAGGTTTCTCTGGGCTACCGCCTGCCGTATCCGAAGCAGACTCGCCTGCATTTCCTGTAAAAAGTACCATCTTTGTCGGGAATTATACCACTGCTGTAGCAAAAGTCCCGCTCCCCCCAAAAGAAAGGTGGCTATGCCGATTCCTTTACACATAACAGTTCCCCCGCTTCATCATATAAGAAAAACTGCCGTCTGCCGGACTTTTTGTCGATCCAGAGCAGACGCCGGAAATGACATTTTTCCAAAAGCGGCTCCCACTCTCTTTTCTGCTGATACTCCAAAAGGCTTCCGGCATGCATGGTCGCAAGGACGCCCACCCCACAGTGCATGGCATAGACCAGACTTTCCAGATCCTTTTTCCCACCGATCTCGTCCACCGCCAAGATCTGCGGCGCCATGGTGCGGATCGCCTGCATACAGCCCGCCTCCTTGGCGTAACCGGAATAGACATCCGTATGCAGTCCCACATCATTTTGCGGAATGCCAAAATTGGCTGCCGCCAGTTCATATCTTTCGTCGATCAATGCCAGCCCCCGACAGGTCGGACGGTCGGATAGAACCCGTACCAGATCTCGCAAAAAAGTAGTCTTTCCCATGCCAGGTGCCGCCAGGATCAGTGTATGTAAAAATGTCTCCCCCTCTATGAGCCATGGCTCTATCCACGCCGCGCATCCCTTCTTCTCATGGGGAATGCGGATGGAAAAATACATGGGATATTCCATGCCTATCCGTCCGTCTTCCTCTGCCATATACTGCCCGCATAGTCCCAGACGGATGCCGCCATCCAAGGCGAGAAATCCCTGCCGCATTTGCCTGGCATAGGCATAGCGGGAATACTCACAAACATAGGTCAGCATTTCCCGCAGGTCTTCCTCCCCCAGTGCAAGTCCGCCTTTTGCCTGTGTCATCAGGCGCTTTTCCCGGGGATCCAGATAAAAGGATGCCTGCGACGTCACAAACTGTACCGGTCTTTGGATGCGGATGCGGATCTCTTCTAAATTCTCCCGATACCATGTCACCTGCGACAGGATCTCCCGCAACTTGACCGGAAATATTTTCATTAACTCGTCCATCTGTTCTTCAGCCATAGTCTAATATATGAATGCTTTACCATTTTATGATCATTTTGCAAATTTTACTTGGACAGGGCTTTCCTGATCGAATAAAATTCGGATCTGTCCTGCATCCATAGTGATATAAATATCATCTTTTCCCATCACATCTTCCAAGCGCTCCAAGGTCTCCTTGCCGGGATGTCCGTAAGAGTTATTCTTTCCACAGGAGATCAAGGCAATCTCCGGTGCCAAGGCATCCAAAAAGTCCTCGCCACTGGAATACTTCGAGCCATGGTGCGCCACTTTTAAAAAGACCAGCGTCCCATTCTCTCCAAGCGCGCTTTGAACCTCTGCCACCAAAGACGCTTCCTGGTCCATGGCTATATCTCCGGTAAAAAGTCCTTGAAAATCTCCACAGGTCAATAAAAGACAAAGGCTCATGGCATTGCAATCCGCGGCAAAATCCCTGCTGATCGCCTGAGTCGGTCCGACACATTGCAGTCTCAGGTCTCCGCTGATCAGCCGATCTCCCACTTCCATATAAAGGATCTGGCTTCCCTGCTTTTTTGCCGTCTGTATCAGTTTCTCCATGGCATCCCCATCTTCCACCCCCTCCTTTTGCGCCTTAGCAAAGATCAGGTGCTCGATCTCATAACCACTCTCCAGACACTCCTGCAAGCCGTTGATATGATCCAGATCCGTATGGGACACAAACCAGTAGTCTATCTTGCGGATGCCATGGTATTTTAAGAAAGGCAGGATCCGATACGTGCCGACCTTGGTCACATCCGTACTTCCCCCATCTATAAAAAAATGATCGCCAGCACTACTTTGCAGATAAATGCCATCCCCCTGTCCAACATCCAGCATGACCATCTGATTCTGCGTCTTTTTGGGACAGAACAAAAATACAAGTCCAAACAGTCCGCAAAGCAGAGCCTGCCCATATCTGCGCCCCACTTTTTCCTTCTTCTTTTCCTTCGTCCTGCCATTTTTACCCTTGAGCAAAAAAAGTCCCAGATATAAAAGCCCATAATAGAGAAAGATCCTTCCCCATGCCGGAGCGCCCACGATCTGTCTTGCCCCCGGCAGACGCAGGGTCAGATCTGCCATCCATTCGTAAAAATACAGGAGCACATGACAGATCGTAAGGATCTTGCCCGCCAGCCCCTGCCAAAAAAGACCTACCAACCCACCGATCAGTCCACAGCCCAGCAAAAGCCCCAGCAAAGGAAGTAGTACCAGATTTAAAAAGATACTGTATAGCGGGATTTCATAATAAAACCTTGCCACCAGCGGCAGGGTAAACAACTGTAGCCCCAGTGAAAAGACAAAAGCATCCACTGCCTTCCCTTTCCCTTTTACCACTTCCACCAGAGGTGATGCAAAGGAAATAACACCAAGTACAGCCACAAAAGAAAAGATAACCCCAGTATTTTTCATACAAAGCGGATCTTGCACGACCAGAACAATCCCTGCCAGCATGAGGGCATTGCCCGAATCATAGACCTCCCCCAAGACATTTGCCAGAAGATAGATTCCATACATAAAAACAGCACGTTTGGTCGAACTTCCCATACCGCAAAGGATGCCATAGGAGACCACCAGACTCCCCGCAAGGATACCGGCGGTAAAGAAGCCTGTGCCCCTGCGTCGTAAGAAATTATAGATTGCCATGCCAACGACCGAGATATGCAGACCTGATATGGCTAAAATATGCGACAGTCCTGCCATCTGATATAAAGACTTGACCTCGGCATCCAGTCCGTCACGCTCCCCCAATGCCAGCGTTTTCATGACACCGCTCTCCTCGCCCGGCAGCCAGTTTTCATACGAGCGCGCCATATTTCCACGCAGATCATATAAGACCTGCCGCAGACAAAAACGCGGGACTATGCTTTTTATTTTTGCTGTCTCTTCCAACTTTGCGACGATCCCACTACTCTCATAATAGGACAATTCATCAAAATTGCCGTCATTACGCGCCTGTCGAAATGCCTGTATCCTTGCCTTTCCTATATAAATGCTTCCTATGATTTCATCATCCGATCCCGGATAAAGAATAACTGATGAGCAAGTCATCTGCTCTTTTTGATCCCGCAGGATGACATCCCGCAGATAATAGATTGGCTGATCCGCCTTTTTCTCTTTCTTGTAGATCTCCCCTTGAAATTCGATCTCTTTTGCATCTGCCAAGAAATCCTGAATGTTCTTCTGCCTTTCTACTGCCCTCATGCCCCAGATGCTTCCCAAAAGAAATGCCATACACCAAAACAGCATCCGCCTCTTTCGCATGTTTACCGGCAAATATGGTCTAAGCCCCAGCAAAAGCCACAGAACATAGACCGCAAAAGCCGGACACCAGTAAAGGCTGTCATATATTTTCCATCCAACCCCAAGGAGAAATGCCATGCCGATCTGGCATAGATTTCTTCTTAACATGATCCCCTTAGTCTCCTTCTTTCATCAGGTCACGCTCTACCGCCTGCATGACCATAGATGTATCTCTTTCATAAGATGTTCCCAGTGAAAATTCCAGAGTAGAATCCGATGTGCTCTGCGCACCGTCTACCAGGATCTGCACCTTATTGATGTTATCCAGTTCCGTCAAAGAATTGACGATCGCATACAAGACAACATTGCTGTTGATCCCGGTTGGCGTCTTTAAAAATGCCGAATCCAGATTGACATAGCAGACACCGTCTGTCACCGTTACATTTAAGATCTTTGTCCCGGATGGAAAAACGGACTTAGCATCATCCGAATCCGGTCCCTTGAGCAAATAATCCATAATCAGGCGCTCTCTGGCTACATTCTTATTGTAATAAACATCCTTTTCCTGCTTGACCAAAGACTGCCCATCTGCACTGGCAAAGTACAATGTCAGTTTTGTCTTTTCCAGACTTCCGGTCTCTGCACCGTAGTCATTGATAAAAGTATCATCATTCATACTGCCGACCAGCGAGCCGTTGGCATCCAGAAGCGGATCTTCGCCAACATAAAAGGCAACACTGTCGATTCCCTTGATCTGTACCAAAGTCTTTACAATGGCTGCCCGCATCAGAACCTCCGTATAACCGGTCAATTCCTCATATTCCCGGTCAAAATACAGACTGAGCAGTCCATTATCCAGAACATGGTCTGTGATCTTGATACTGTCTGAGATCGTCTTGCGATAGTCGACACTGTCCGGATCTGTGGCAAGTGCCTGTAAGGCTTCATCGATCATAGCATCCGTCTTTGTCGCATCCATATGATAACCGACAGCACCGATCCCATCTCCCAAGGCATTGATATAATAGATCTTCATATTCTCTTTTTCTTTGGATCCGCCACATCCCGTCAGCAGACCACATAGCATAACGAGCGCCATGAGACACCCGATCCCTCTTTTTTTCATAGAAGTGTGCTCCTCATCACATTGCTTCCTGCCTTAATCATGTACCATCTTATGCTGTTTTCTGTTTTTATGGCTTCCGGCACTATTCTGTGGGCTGATATAGTTCAGCGGAATACGCACATCAAACATGGTTCCCTCACCCAGGACGCTATGTACCTTGATATCGCCATTGTGCATGGTGATGGCATTTTTCGTGATGGCAAGTCCCAGACCAGTACCACCGATCTCTCTGGAATGTGACTTATCCACACGGTAAAATCTTTCAAAAATAAAGTCCAGACTCTCCTGTGGGATTCCCATACCGGAATCCTCGACCTTAATGTAGCAATACTGATGGTCTGCATTCAAGGACACATGCACCCAGCCTCCCTCCTGGTTGTACTTGATCCCGTTTTCGACCAGATTGGTGATTGCAAGGGATATCTTGACTTCATCCACCTCAGCCGCAACCGGACGGAAACTCTCAAAAACGACCTCGACCTGCTGCTTTTCCGCGATCGGTCGTAAGCGTTTTAAGATCAGTTCAATCAACTCATTCATATTGACAGCGGACACATTCAAAGATGCCGCTGCACGATCCATCTTGACCAGACTTAAAAGATCATTGATGATCTTGGTCTCGCGGTCGATCTCCTCGCCGATATCTGCCATAAATTCCCGGTAGAGTTCCACCGGCACATTATCCTGCCCGTTCAGGGAATCTGCCAGCACTTTCATGGAAGTCAGCGGTGTCTTTAATTCATGTGACACATTGGATACAAATTCCTGTCGGGACTCATCTACTACCTTCATACGGGCGATCAGGCTGTTTAATTTTTTGGAAACCTCAGCCGACTCCGTATAATTATCTACGGCGATCTCCTCTCCGTTATCGCTGCCCTTTTCCCTTGCCTCAATGGCTACGCCAAGTTTGCGAAAAGGTCTGGTAAAGCGGCCGGAAAAAAGAATCGCCAGTGCGATCACGACCACATATAAGACCAAGAGGGTAATGATGGCTACCGACTGGAAATATTCCAGATTGGTCGTGATATAAGTCATGGACTTATTCATCACCAGTACCCCTAAGACTTCATTATCATCCTTGCTCGTAGATAAAATGGGTATGGCTACTACCAGATAAGCATTTTCCTTATCATAATAGGATGCCGTCTTGCCGGTAAATGCCGTGATGACATCCGACCAGACGATCGTCTTGCCCTCGTCCACCCCATAGGTATCCTTGATGACATTTAAGGAAGAATTTACGATCATCATTCTACCGGAATAGGTCAAAGACAAGGCACTCAGTTGCTCATCTACATTTTTGGAATCTTTTTCATTCAGATAGCCGCTCGACATGATCTGCTTACCTAAGATCTGTCCATTGGCAACCATGTCCGTCACGTCGCTCTCCACGGAGCGTCTCACATATAAACTGGAAAAAAGCACAGAAAACAGCGTAGCAGGCAGGATCCCCACCAAAAGGACCACCACTACAATATGTGCCCTAAGACTTTTGATCATTTCTTTGAGTTTCTGTTTTTTCATGTCCTACCTCTAAACCTGCTGATAGTAGTAGCCTACACCCCACTTAGTGTGCACATACTTTGGTTCACTGGCATTTGGCTCGATCTTCTCACGCAGACGCCGGATATGCACATCCACGGTACGCGCATCTCCCGGATAGTCCTCGCCCCAGATAGCACGGAGCAACTCATCCCTGCTGTAGACCTTGCCCGGATTGGTCACTAAAAGTAAGAGCATATCAAATTCTTTGGAGGTCACATTGATCTCCTGATCTAAAATAAAAAGACGACGGTTTTCTGTATTGATGGTAAAATCTCCGCTTTTGATCTCTGTGATCTTTTGTTCCTTGACGACCTGTGGTGTCGTTCTGCGCATGATGGCCTTGATACGCGCCTTGACCTCTAAGATATTGAAAGGCTTGGTGATATAATCATCTGCACCATACTCTAAGCCTAAGATCTTATCCATATCATCCCCTTTTGCCGTCAGCATAACGATCGGCATATTGGAAAATTCACGGATACGCTGGCAGACTTCAAATCCATCCATCTTTGGCAGCATCACATCCAAAAGTATCATATCGTATGGTGTTGCCATGGCTTTATCCAGCGCTTCCTGTCCATCATAGGCACAATCCACTTCCATGCCGTCCTGCTCCAGACTAAAGCGGATCCCCTTTACGATCAATTTTTCATCATCCACCACTAATACTTTTTTTGCCATTTTCAAAACCTCAATTCACTGTAATTGCATCTGCGATCTTTTGATAGGTCGCATCACCGATCCCGGATACTGCTTTTAGATCTTCCACTGCCGCAAAGGCTCCATGCTCCTGCCGATAGGCGACAATGCTTTCTGCCCTGGTCTGTCCGATTCCCTTTAAACTTGTCAGTTCCTCCGTGGAAGCCGTATTGATGTTGACCTTTCCATCCGATGTCGAAGAACTTTCCTCTGTCGGTGCCAGCCCCTCTGCCGCTTCCCCTTTGGTATAGACATGGATCTTCTGCCCATCCGAAAGCCGCTCCGCCTGATTCAAAGAGACATCATACGCCTCCGGCAGCAGACCGCCCGCAGCCTCGATCAGTTCATACACGCGGCTGTCTGCAGGAAAAGTGTAAACACCGGGATCTGCCACTGCCCCACTGATCTGCACATAGATCTCTGTCTTTTTCTCTGTCTCTTCTGTTGTGTCCGCGGAATCCGTCGCATCTTCTGATGTGTCCTCACTAGAAAGATCAGACTGCTTTTCTAAATAAGATGTAGACTTGCAAGCCGTACATCCTAGCAAGATAAGAACTACAATACCAAGTAGTATGATTTGTTTTTTCACTTTACACTCCTTTCAAACAATAAGAAAAGGGAGCAGCAATGTCTGCTACCCCCTCTGGATCGCTGAAAGGAAACATGAATGCTATGCAAATCATTTTATCCAAAAGCGTCAATTATTACAAGAGTTTTACGAAATTATGTCACAAACCCCGGTCAAAATTTCTACCATATGATCGATATCTTCTTTTTCGATGACCAGTGGCGGCAAAAGTCGCAAGACATTCCCACCGGCAGAGAGCACGATCAGCCCTGCCTCCAGTGCCTTTGTCACAATAGAACCAACCGGGATACGCGCATCGATCACAATGCCCTGCATGAGTCCCATGCCACGTCTGCCTGTCATAAAGTCATATTTTGCGACCAGACCATCCAATGCCTTTTCAAAATATGGCGTCAGTTCTTTGACATGGTCAGTAATATGGCGTTTTTCCATCATATCCAGTGTCTTATCAACTGCCGCACATACCAGCGGATTGCCTCCGTAAGTTGTACCATGGTCGCCCGGTACCAAAGAGTGCTCTGCCACGCGATCGGTGAGTGCAAAGGCGCCGACCGGCACGCCTGCTCCAAGTGCTTTTGCGCAGGTCATGATGTCCGGCTTTACACCGTATTTCTGCCATGCAAACATGTAGCCTGTCCTGCCCATGCCGCACTGGATCTCGTCTAAGATCAATAAGATATCATGCGCATCGCACAGATCCCGGACACCCTGTAAAAAGTCCGCTTCTGCCGGATACAGACCACCCTCGCCCTGCACAGTCTCCATGATAATGGCACAAGTCTTGTCCGTGATCTGTGCCTTGACACTATCCAGATCGTTAAAATTGGCAAAACGCACGCCATCCATCAGCGGTAAAAATGGTTCTCTGTAGTGCTCCGTACCGGTCACAGACAAGGATCCCACTGTCCTGCCGTGGAAAGAATGTTCCATGGCAATGATCTCATGTCCGGCAAATCCATCGCGCAGATAAGCATATTTCTTGGCAGTCTTAATGGCTCCTTCGATCGCCTCGGCACCACTGTTGGTAAAGAACACCTTATCCATGCCGGATACCTGACAAAGTTTTTTGGCTGCCGAGATCATTGGCGGATGATAGTAGAGGTTGGAGGTATGGGTAATCTTGTCGATCTGATCCATGAGTGCCTGTTTGTATTCGCCGTCATTGTAGCCAAATGCCATAACGCCGATCCCGGATGCAAAATCCAGATATTCCTTGCCATCCGTATCATAGATATGCACGCCTTTTCCCTTTTCAAATACGACCGGGAAACGATTGTAGACATGGAACAAAGATTCTTCTGCTGTAGCAATATATTCTTCTTTATTCATGATTAAACTTTTTCTCCTTATCATCTAAAATAGCCGTTCCGATTCCCTTATTGGTAAAGATCTCCAAAAGCAGGCAGTGTGCGATACGCCCGTCCAGAATATGTACCCGGGAAACCCCTTTTTCGATCGCTTCCATACAGTTATTCAGTTTTGGCAGCATACCGCCACCGATAAAGCCGTCTGCGATCAGTTCTCTTGCTTCGGATACGGTCAATTCTGAGATCAGCGTTGATTTGTCCGCAGGATCTTTATAGACACCCTCGATATCCGTCAAGAATGCCAGTTTTTCTGCCTGTACTGCCTGCGCAATGGCACAAGCCGCATCATCCGCATTGATATTGTAAGTCTCATAATTGGCATCCATACCGATCGGGCAGACGATCGGGAGAAAATCGCGTTCCAGAAGATCCTCTAAGATCTTTGGATTGACTTCTGTGATCTCACCTACATAGCCGATATCCTGACCGTCGGAATATTTCTTTTCTACACGCAGCAGTCCGCCATCCTTGCCACTGATACCGATGGCATTGACCCCCAGTTCCTCGACCATCTGTACTAAAGACTTGTTGACCTTATTTAAGACCATCTCTGCGATCTCCATGGTCGCAGCATCCGTCTTGCGGAGTCCGTTGATAAATTCTGGCTGCATGCCTGTTTTTTCAACCCAGCGGCTGATCTCCTTACCGCCGCCATGTACGATGATTGGTTTAAATCCGACCAGTTTTAAAAGTGTCACATCCTGAATAACATGTTTTTTTAATTCTTTGTCGATCATGGCACTTCCGCCATACTTTACAACAATGATCTTTCGGTTAAAACGCTGGATGTAAGGCAAAGCCTCGATCAGAACCTGTGCCTTTTCCATGACTTCCTGCATATTTTTTTCTTCCACTTTTGTATCCTCCTTATCGTGGATCTATGACATTCTTCATTAAGAACGATAATCGGCATTGATCTTGACATAATCATAGGTCAGGTCGCATCCCCAGGCAGTTGCCTCGGCATCCCCCTGTTTCATATCGCAGATGGCTGTCACAGCATCTGACGTCAAGATCTTTGTGGCTTCTTCCTCACTGTAACCGGTTGCCACACCGTTTTCTATGATCTTTAATCTGCCATTGCTGCTCTCAAAGTAGAGATCTACCTTTTCCGGATCAAAGTCCACACCGGCATAACCCAGCGCGCAAAGGATCCTGCCCCAGTTGGCATCATGACCGTAGATCGCTGCCTTGGTCAGACTGGATGTAACGACAGATTTGGCGAGGGTCACTGCCTCTGCCTTGCTGGAAGCATTTATGACCTTGACCTCGAATAAGGCGGTCGCGCCTTCACCATCGCCTGCCATCATCTTGGCAAGTGTCTTGTTGACTTCAAAGAGTGCTTCTACAAAAGCCTGGTAATCAGCATTTTTCTCTGTAATCTCAGTATTGCCTGCCATACCATTAGCAAGCACCAGACAGGTATCATTGGTGGAAGTATCGCCATCCACAGAGATCATATTGTAAGTGTCGTCCACAACGCTGCTGAGTGCCTCCTGCAAAAGTTCGTGGGAGATTGCCAGATCCGTTGTGATAAAAGCAAGCATGGTACACATATTGGGATGGATCATACCGCTTCCCTTGCTCATACCGCCGACCGTCACGGTCTTTCCGTCCACCGTAAAGGTCACTGCCGCTTCCTTCTTGTGGGTATCGGTCGTCATGATGGCTTGTGCGGCTGCGGCTGCTGCCTGCCGCGTGTCCTCTAACTTAGGCACCATTGCCCCAATGCCCGCGCGCAGACGATCCATAGGCAGCTGCATGCCGATCACACCGGTCGATGCGACTAAGACTGCCTGACTCGGGATCCCAAGTGCAGATCCTGCCGCGTCAGCCGTCTCCTTACAATAGCCCATGCCTTCCTGTCCGGTACAGGCATTGGCGATCCCGGCATTCATGACTACCGCCCGAACGAAAGGACTCTCCCCTACCACCTGCTGATCCCATTTGACCGGTGCAGCCTTTACCACATTGCGGGTAAAAGTACCTGCTGCAACCGCCGGCACCTTACTATAGATCATAGCCATGTCGTCTCTGCCCTGATATTTGATTCCGGCTGCGGTGTGCGCTGCCAGAAAGCCCTTTGCTGCGGTAACTCCGCCATCTATCTTTTCCATCTTTGCCACTCCTTTATTTGTTAAATCGTGTTATGTTTTCTTCATTTAAAATAAAATCATATACATTCAGATCCTGACGCAATTTCCACCCTTCCTCATGCCAGAAGGCATTGCCTAAAGCATTGTCCTTAAATGCCACCAGAGAGATCTTATTGATGCCTTCCTCCTGCAGACGCCGCATACAGGTCGTTGCCATGGCTTTTCCGATGCCGTGCTTGCGGTAGCCCTCTGCCACGCAGACATGATAGAAGCATCCCTGTCTGCCATCGTGCCCGCAGAGAATGGATCCCACGATCCTGCCGTCCGCCTCAGCCACGATACTGGTGGTCGGATTTCGCTTGATAAAACGTAAAACGCCTTCCTTGGAATCATCTATACTGCGAATGGCAAATCCGTTGATCTGCATCCACAGCGCATGCACCTCAGCAAAATCTCCTTCTTCCATAGTGCGGAGTTGCACTCCTTCCGGCAATCGAAAATCCTTATTCTGTCTCATTTTTTCTGTCAATCTTTTCTTCTCCTGATCTGCTATCACATTTTTACGGAAACATGGGAACCAGTTCCAATCCTTCCTGCTCTTTAAAGCCAAACAAAAGATTCATATTCTGTACGGCTTGTCCTGCTGCCCCCTTGACCAGATTGTCCAGTGCGCCCATAAGGATCACGCGGTGCGTTCTCGGATCCACTTTCAGGCAGACATCCACAAAATTAGAACCTTCTACCCACTTGGTCTCCGGTGTCATGCCAGCCTCTAAAACACGCACAAAATATTCCTTATCATAATACTTGTGATAAACATCCAGCAGCATGTCCTCGGTCGGATAGTCAACATGCCCATCCGGGTAAGCCACCTTTTTTAAGGAAGCGTATGCCGTTACCAAGATGCCACGGTTCATAGGCACAAGATGCGGTGTAAAGGAAATGGTCACGTCCTCCCCACAGGCATAGCCCAACTGTTCCTCGATCTCCGGGGTATGGCGGTGTGTCGCTACACCGTATGCCTTCATATTCTCATTGACTTCACAGAAAAGGTTTTGTACCTTTGCCCCTCTGCCCGCGCCGGATGTACCGGACTTTGCATCTACGATCAGGGTGTGATGATCGATCAGTCCCTCTTTGACAAATGGATAGGTCGTCAGAATAGAACAGGTCGTATAACAGCCCGGATTGGCTACCAGACGCACGTTCTGCATCTTGTCGCGATTGATCTCACACAGACCGTAAACCGCTTCCTCTATAAACTGTGGGCTCTTATGTGTGATACCATACCACTTTTCATAAGTAGCGACATCTTTGATGCGGTAGTCCGCGCTCAGATCTATGATCTTAACCTGACTCAGGATCTCCTCTGTCAATATGGATGCCAGATAGCCCTGCGGTGTTGCCGTAAAGATCACCTCCACCTGACTTGCAAGTTCCTGCAGATTATCGTCCAGACAGGTTGCATCCACAATATCAAACATATTACGATAGACATGTGCATATTTCTCGTCCACATAAGAACGGGAACCATACCACACAATCTCTACTTCTTTATGTCCTAGCAAAAGGCGGACCAGTTCACCGCCTGCATAACCGGTTGCTCCAATAATTCCTGCTTTTATCATCTTTCGCCCTCTTTTCTTAATCGAAAAATCTCTTTTTTCATATTAGTACATTCTCCCCTGTTCGTAAAGAGGAAAATGTAAGTTTTTTACAATTTTAATGAATATTTATGCACCACGCTTTTTTTATTCTTTGTTTAGTTTGTGAGTTTATATATCTTACCATGTTTATTTATTCTTCTAAAATGCATATTTTTACACTTGCACTGCTAAAGTATTTGTTGTATATTATTTCTAGGTCTGATGTAAGAGAAAAGACGATATTTCAGATACAAATTGCACGGTCGCGTGCCTATCAATAAGGAGGAACATTTCATTATGAAAGAAAAAGTAGTATTAGCCTACTCAGGCGGGCTGGACACCACAGCCATTATCCCATGGCTCAAGGAGAATTACGGATACGATGTCGTATGTTGCTGTATCGACTGCGGTCAGGGCGAAGAATTGGACGGATTGGAAGAACGTGCCAGATTATCCGGTGCTTCCAAGTTATATATCGAAGATATCACGGATGAATTTTGTGATGATTATATCATTCCTTGTGTGCAGGCAGGTGCGGTTTATGAGAATAAATATCTGCTCGGTACTTCCATGGCTCGTCCGGGCATCGCAAAGAAATTAGTGGAAGTTGCCCGCAAAGAGGGAGCCGTTGCCATCTGTCACGGTGCTACCGGTAAGGGAAATGACCAGATCCGTTTTGAACTCGGTATCAAGGCTCTTGCCCCTGACATCAAGGTTATCGCTCCTTGGCGTGATGACAAGTGGAAGATGGATTCCCGCGAATCCGAGATCGAATACTGCAAGGCTCACGGCATTGATCTTCCATTCTCTACCGACCAGTCTTACAGCCGTGACCGTAACTTATGGCATATCAGTCACGAAGGTCTGGAACTCGAAGATCCTTCTTTAGAGCCAAATTACGATCATATGTTAGTTCTGGGCGTTACACCACAGAAGGCTCCTGACCAGGGCGAATATGTTACTATGACCTTTGAAAAGGGTATTCCTACTTCTGTCAATGGTAAAAAGATGAAAGTTTCCGACATCATCCGTGAATTGAACCGCCTGGGCGGCAAACATGGTATCGGTATCGTAGATATCGTAGAAAACCGTGTTGTTGGTATGAAGAGCCGTGGCGTATATGAAACACCGGGCGGAACCATCCTCATGGAAGCACATTCTCAGTTAGAGGAACTGGTACTTGACCGTGCTACCATGGAAGTCAAGAAAGACATGGGCAACAAATTAGCACAGGTCGTTTACGAAGGTAAATGGTTTACCCCACTGCGCGAAGCCATCCAGGCTTTCGTTACTTCTACCCAGGAATACGTAACAGGCGAAGTCAAGTTCCAGTTATACAAGGGCAACATCATCAAAGCCGGTACTACTTCTCCATACTCACTCTACAGTGAGTCACTTGCAAGTTTCACGACCGGAGATCTCTACGATCACCATGATGCTGAAGGCTTTATCACACTCTTTGGTCTTCCGCTCAAGGTTCGTGCTATGAAGATGCAGGAATTAGAAAAGAATAAGGCAAAATAACCTAAAAGGTGCCTATGATAAGAATACCCATCACAGTAAAAACAAACTGTGATGGGTATTTTTAATGATTACATTTTATTTTTAACAGGCAGGCATTTACCATGGGTGATGCCATTTTCGTTAAAAGCATCAATGCGCACATAATACTGTGACATCTGCGAAACTAATGCACGTATGGTTTTTTCCTTATCTCCAAAGACCCGATAGCTGTGATACAATTTATCTTTTTCATGTCCCCAGAGAATCTCATACCCAACTGCACTCCCCTTCCATGCCAGATTCATATCTGTGCCGCTTATTCTCTCCGCCGTTACATCCGTAACCGGCGCCGGGGCTTGCCCATCACCAAGTCCAAAAATACGGATCCCTGCCATGCAGGCACTCGGTTCATGTGGCTGACTTACGACCGTAACCCGGATAAATCTATACATAATTCCCTGCTCCCATACCAAAAAATCGTGTGGCAAACTTGTTGTTACCTGTTCTTTATCTGCCAGTGTCTCCCAGTTTTTTCCATCTTCTGAGCCCTCTAACAGATAATTGATCGGATCCAGTTCATCTTCAATATATCGACTTCCCTTGATACGCTCGGTCAACTCCTCCGGATTCTCTTTCTCCATCCTCTCTTGCGGCATGTCCACTTCCTTATGATCATCCATAAAATTAAGTTGGATAGCATGAATATCCATTGCTTTCCCCAGATCAACCATAATCCACGGTTGGCTGTCTTCATCCAAGGCTTTCCACCAAGTCTGACAATTTTCGTCAACCACATTGGCGGCAGATTTTCCTGCTTCTTTCTGACTCGATGCTTTAACCTGTTTTCCATAGGATAAAAGCATCCAATCCGGTTCTCTCCACGGATCTTGCTCCTTATTTTCATCCAGAAGAATCGGCCAATCTCCGTAACGTTGATTGCAGAAAAGTTCTCCATCCCTATCAAATCCTGCCGGCCAGAGGCCAAGACGTCGTTCAAATTCATGATTGCAGGAAATGCGCATCGTTGCTGTATGCCACCAATTATTTTTTAGATCCTGCATTGTTGATCCATGTCCTGCTCCCGGCATAAACCCTCCCGGGCTATATGAATACGGATTGTTTTTTGCCAAGGTAAAAGGTCCCAATGGGTGGTCTGCTTCATAAACTCCATCCGGGTAAATATTGTACTCTGTTCCTGCTGCTGCATATTGCAGATAGTATTTCCCCTGATATTTGGTCATCCACGCCCCTTCCATATTCGGTGTTGGACCTAATAAGCGTTCCATAAAAAGGCGTCTTTCCTCTGGCAAAAGTTCTATCAGTTCATATACGTCTGCTACCTCACTCGGATTTTTTCCCAACTGTGCACTCAACCCTTGAATAAGCATTTGCTCAAATGCCATATCTCTCCGCTTCTGTTCATTATGATCCTCTCCCACACGTTCATAGCCATAATCATTCTTATGGTTATCAAATAAAGCCATCGGCTGGCCAATCTGTTTCATAGTCTTTGGATCAAGTTCCACACCGTAAATCGGTTCCACAGAGGAACATCCCCAGTAAAAATAGACACGTCCGTCATCATCCACAAAGAGATTCGGATCCCAAAAACCAAAAGTCCCCTCTATTTTTTCAAAGACACCTGATTCCGGATCTTTGGTCCGGTAAAAATCACAATTGGCATCTCTGCGGGATGCACTGAAATACAAGTATTCCCCCATCACGCGCACATCCGGGGCATAATCATAAACCGGTAATCCCTGCAATTTTTTCACTTGCCAATTTACCATATCCTCGCTGACTAAATATCCTTTTGTCATGGATGGAAACATATAGTATTTTTCATGAAATACTACCAGTGACGGATCTGCCGCCTCTCTATAAATGACTGCCCGATCGTCTTTTTTTACATACTGATAGCGATAGGGTATATTGATCGGATTGCAATAATACATCCTTTTCTCCTCCTTTTTTTACCTTTTATTCCAGAAGCATTATGTATAGTTCAAAGATGATATCCATTGTACTTGTAAAGGAGTCTAAGGAATAGAAGATAACTCTTGAAAAACAGTAAAGTTCTATGCTATTATCCAAATTATCATTGAATTATCTTTTTATCAAAAAGGAGTGCGCAAAAAAATGTATCTGGATTCCCTACTAGAGGATATTTTTTCTACCCATAACAATTTTTATGATGTAACAAAGGAGAATTTTCCACAGGATTATAAGATGGATGACTTTTATGAAGAACTTCGTTTTATTAACGAGCGCAATGCGTCAGAACAACGTCTGCATCAGGCGATCGTGGAAGGGAATGCCGCAAAAGCCAAGCATGAACTCCGTTTAGCAGAGCAGACGCTCCAACATAGTGATGGACATATTTGTTCTATTCCCATTTCCCCACTGCGTCAGTTTAAAGATTCTGCCCTTTCAATGAATACACTTTTCCGCAAGGATATTGAGCAAAATTATGTACCCAATATCTACATCAATCACTACGCCTCACGCTTTACCTATCTAATCGAGATAGCAGGTAGTTTTGATGAAGTCGGACAGATCATTGAAAAAATGATTGATACCTATTGTATGCTATCCAACACATTTTCCCTTGCTGCCTACACCAGACCAATTCAGGATTGTATCCTCTATTTAGAACTGCACATGAATGAAGAAATTTCCGTAGAACATCTTGCAAAAGAATTGTCGTTGACACCAAACTACCTTTCTACGCTCTTTAAAAAAGAAGTAGGAAAGACAATAACCCAATATCTGCTCTGCCGTCGTGTCTCTGAAGCCTGTTTGCTCTTGCGTTGCACGACATCCAGTATTGCTGATATTGCAGCCTCTGTTGGCATCAACGACTCTAATTATTTTACAAAATTATTTAAAAAACAAATGCATATGACACCTATGCAATATAGAAAAAGACACAGATAATCAACGTTCATGCCGCTCAGGGATCAGCCCTGTGCGATAGGCTTCCAAAAGCCCCTGCAAATCCGCAACATTTTCTTTTAATTCCCGCCCGATATCCGTATCTGCCACGCGCTTGCGCTTCAAGACCTGCTGGACCAGAATACGGTCGGAATGGATATCACTTCCCTGCTCTACTGCCTTGGCTACCGATGTAAAAGGCTCATGGGCTGCCAAGACCAGTCCATAGGAATTGTAGATCAGTGTATAGCCGGCAATACCGGTCTTTGGCTGATAGGCTTTAGACAGACCACCGTCAATGATGAGCAGTTTGCCGTTACATTTGACCGGCGATTCTCCCGCCTTTGCCTCGACCGGGATGTGTCCGTTAATAATGTGGGCATCTGCGCCCGACAAACCAAATTCCTTTAAGACGGCATCTGCCATCTTTTCATCATTGAGCATCTGATAGTATGGGTTTTTCGGCTCTACATGCAAGGCTTTGTCTGCCACGAAATAGCGTTCAAAGGTCGCCATCTTTTCCTTGCCGAATACCGGTGAATCCGGATTCTCCCACAAATACCAGAGGATCGCCTGCCCGCGTATTCTTTCCCTGTCGTCCGTCGCATAATAGCCTTTTCTGGCATAGGAATCCAATACATCATACAGGGCTCTGCCCGTATAAGTCTTTCCGAATAAGCGGACCGGTAAGAACTTGCCATCCTTGGTCAGCGGAATACAGCCATGATACAAAAGGTTGCCATTGTAGACCTTGTAAAGGCTTCCATGAGAGTACAAAAACTGTATGTGCTGCTGCAATTTCTCGCAATGCATAAAGGATTGCTGGATCTGGTCGATCACTTCCTGTTCCTGCTCGGTCAAAAGATATGGATGCTCAGGATCTAATGTCGGAAAATGCTTATCCTTCATCGGATAAGAAATGCCATCGATCGTCACACTGCCCTGGGAAAGATCGATCTTATCCAGCAGCAGACGGTCTTCCATGCCAAAATCCGGATGGGATAAGATCATCTGTCCCTCGATCTTAAACTGCATGATGGTAATTGCCTTGTGCATCTTTTCTTCCAGACTGGTATCTAAGGTCAGATGCTTCGCCTGGTCTAAATTCTGATAAGCACTCTGCTCACGGAAACAGAGACATGGATCATCCCCATAATATTCCATCGCCAGTTTGGCAAGCGGCAAAAGATTGATGCCATAGCCCTCCTCCAAGGTCGCCAGATTGCCGTAGCGCGCCGCAATACGGATGACATTGCAAATGCAAGGTCTGCTTCCTGCCGCTGCTCCCATCCACAGGATGTCATGATTGCCCCACTGGATATCCACGGAATGATGGTTCATAAGAGAATCCAGGATCAGGTGTGGGCTTGGTCCCCTGTCATAAATATCACCAACCACATGCAGATGATCGACGACCATACGGCGGATCAGATCTGCACATGCCACGATCATCTCTCTTGCCCTGCCTGTCGTGATGACCGAATGGATGATCTCATTGTAATAAGCCTCCTGGTCTGCCTCATCCGGTCTGCCGCTCATCAACTCCTCGATCACATAGGCAAAATCCGTCGGCATTGCTTTTCGTACCTTGGAACGCGTGTACTTGGATGCCGCACTCCGGCAGAGCAGGATCATACGGTGGATGGTCACCTGATACCATTCCTCGATGTCCTTTTCCTTGGCCTCCACCTGCTCTAACTTTTCCCGCGGATAATAGATAAGCGCTGCCATTTCCTTTTTTTCTTCCATGCGCAGTGCCGGTCCAAATACATCATCGATCTTTCTTCGGATCGCCCCAGATGCATTACGCAGGATGTGACGGAATTGCAAATATTCGCCATGCACATCGGTGATAAAATGCTCTGTCCCCTTTGGCAGATTTAGGATTGCCTGTAAGTTAATGATCTCCGTTGCCGCAGAAGCGACATTCGGATACTGCTTTGCCAAACCCTTGTAAAAACGAATTTCCTGTTCCATCTTCTCCTCTTAACTTCCAAACCGGACAGAAAAACTCTGCCCGGTCTGATACTAATTTGCCTTTGCCTTCAAGTCTGCTACGATCTGTTCCTTTAACTCCAGACACTTATCCTTCATGCGCTTGGATGTGCCGGAAGATGTGATCAGACGACTGATCAGTTTGGACGCAATGTCATAATCTTTATAGTGGACTGCCATGTTTGCCAGAATATAATCGACCGTATTGGCATCCATACCATTGTAAGGCGGCATCTCTGTGCTGGTCACTTTCATAAAGCCATCGTATGCCTGACGGTAAAATCCCTCATATTCTTTCTGGCAGTTTTCGATACGTTTCTTATTCATCGGCGTATCAGCCGGTATGGTCTTAATCTCTGCACGGCGCAGCCACGCGATGTTTAAGCATATGTATGCCTTCTCACTCAGTTTTGCCTTTTTTGCCATAGCGGAAACCAGCGCCAACTTGTACTTTTCTACCGCATAATCATAGGTGTAGACTTCCATCTTTGGCTCTTCGACCGGCTTAAAATTGGCTGAGATCTGCTCACGGATCCATTTGCGCTGTGTCGGTGACAAATGCTCAAAATTTCGGCGCAGGGCTGCATATCCGCAGGACGGGCAGGCACATACACCGTACTTTAAGGTATCGACATACTCATGGTTTGGACGAAGATCCGCATCCGGTTCCTTTCTCTTGACCTTGGAACTCTTTACCCCTTTGACAACAAATTCCTTGTCGCAGATCGGGCACTTCATCTTGTGATCCAAAAGGAAATCCTTTTCAGTCAATTCTACCACTTCTGCCTTTGCCTTTTCGGTCTGTTTCTTTTTCGCCTCGCTGCCATCATTTAAGATGTCTAACTCGCCATCGCCTTTCAGACCAAATTTCTCTAATCCAGATAATAAATTCATTATTTCACACTTTCTGCTAAAACCAACTTAGGCTGTCGGCAATTTGTAGGAAGACTTCAAAGATACGATCCGGTTGAATACCAGATGCTCCTTGGAAGAATCCTTTGCATCTACGCAGAAGAATCCCTGACGTACAAACTGGAAACTGTCATACGCCTCTGCCTCTGCGATGGATGGCTCCACATAACAATTCTCCAAAACCGTCAGAGAATTTGGATTTAAGTTGAGGCTACCATCCTCATTGTAAACGCCGGCTTCCTCATCTACGATATTCTCATAGAGGCGGATGGTTGCCGGAACGGCTGTCTCGCAGGATACCCAGTGGATAGTGCCCTTTACCTTTCGTCCATCCGGGCTGTTACCGCCTCTGGATGCCGGATCATAGGTACAATGGATCTCTGTGATATTGCCATTTTCGTCCTTTTCAAAAGAATTACAGGTCACGAAGTAAGCATTCATCAGGCGCACTTCATTGCCCGGGAACATACGGAAATACTTGCGTGGCGGTTCTTCCATAAAATCATTGCGCTCAATATAGATCTCTCTGGAAAATGGTACCTGACGGGTGCCAAGTTCCGGATTTTCCAGGTTATTCGGTGCTTCCAGATACTCGATCTGTCCTTCCGGATAATTGTCGATCACAACCTTGATTGGATCAAGCACTGCCATCACACGGCTCTTTTTGTTCTTTAAGTCCTCACGGATACAATACTCAAGCATGGCATAATCTACAGAAGAATTGCTCTTTGACACGCCACAGAGTTCTACGAACTTTGCAATGGACTCCGGTGTGAAGCCACGGCGGCGCAGCGCTGCAATGGATACCAGACGCGGATCATCCCAGCCGTCTACGATGCCTTCTTCTACCAGACGCTTGATGTAACGCTTGCCGGTAACGACATTGGTCAGATACATCTTGGCAAATTCGATCTGTCTTGGCGGATGTGCAAAACCAACCTCACGAACGACCCAGTCATAGAGTGGTCTGTGGTCTTCAAATTCCAGTGTGCAGATAGAATGTGTGATGCCCTCGATCGCATCCTCGATCGGATGTGCGAAATCATACATAGGATAAATGCACCACTTATCACCGGTGTTGTGATGATGCATATGTGCCACACGGTAGAGAATCGGATCTCTCATATTGATATTCGGTGATGTCATATCAATCTTGGCACGCAGTACCATGGAGCCGTCCTCGTATTTGCCGTTTTTCATATCTTCAAAGATCTGTAAATTTTCTTCGATGCTACGGCCTGCATTCGGATCTTCCTTGCCAGGCTCTGTCAAAGTACCGCGGTACTCACGGATCTGGTCTGCATTTAAGTCAGAGCAGTATGCCCTGCCCTTTTTGATCAGAGTAATAGCTGCTTCATACATCTGGTCAAAATAGTTGGATGCAAAATACAGATGGTCGCCCCAGTCTGCGCCCAGCCACTGAATGTCTTTTTTGATGGACTCTACAAATTCCTCACGTTCCTTGGTTGGGTTGGTGTCGTCAAAACGCATGTGAAATTCGCCATTGTATTTTTTTGCCAGACCATAGTTTAACAGGATGGACTTGGCATGACCGATATGCAGATAACCATTTGGCTCCGGCGGGAAACGGGTACATACGGTGTCGTAAACCCCCTCTGCCAGGTCCTTGTCGATCTCCATCTCGATAAAATTCTTTGATACTACTTCTTTTTCGTTCTCCATTGATCTATTCCTCTCCATCTGTGGACTTATCCACTTATATTCCTCTTTGGTATTGCCTACTGGATGTGTTTGTGTGTAAACAGATGATCCTGACAATATTCATAATTGCCGTTGCATTTTGAGCAGAAACGGAATTCCAGTTCCGGGTTTGTCAGTTCTGTCCTGCCGCATACCGCACACTTGTGTCTTGCGATCGGTGCGCCGCTCCTGTCTCTCCTTGGTCCTGCACCGGCTGCCGCCTTGCGCTTATATTCCTGCTTGCGGTGGATCTCACGCGGATCCACATGTCTGTAATTGCGGGATGACAGATAAAAGATCAGGAAGTTGAGCAGGGAGCAGATGATCGCCACACGACCTGACCAGGAGGATCCCACCAGACTGATCGCGATCATAACGGCATAAACCACTGCCATCCACTTCATCTTGATCGGAATGATAAAGTACAAAAGCACTTCCATATCCGGGAAGCATACGGCAAATGCTAAAAAGATCGACAGATTGATGTACTGCATACTAAAATAACCGCCAACACCTGCTACCGGACTGCCGGTCACCGCACCGTAAATAAAATACAAAACAAAAGCACCGATCAGAGTCGCAAGCATGCCTCCAATGATATAGGCATTAAAGCGAAATGTCCCCCATGCATTCTCCAGCGCCGTTCCCAACTGATAATACAAAAGGAGCATGATCGCAAAGAACAGGATATTGGAAGTCTCCGGGATCATGATCCATGTAAAGATACGCCAGATCTGGAACTTATGGATAATATAATAAGGCTCTAAGGTCATATAGGTCAGAAAGTTTACACTGGTAATGCGGCTTCCCAACATCAAAAAATACCCCAGCACATAGCCCCCGATCAAATAACGCATCAGATTCGGAATGGCATATTTACCCAGAGCACGTTCTAACTTATTTAGCATAAAAGTATTCTCCTCACTCTCGCAATATCTTAAGAAATGGTATAGTCACCGACGATATTGCATAATTATTTTAATTATAGGGTGCTTCCCACTTTTTGTCAACGAATCCGCTTCTTGTTTTTTGTCGATTTGTGTCGTATAATAACTCTGTTTGTTTTCTATATAATAAATAGGAAAAGACAGACTTCAATCTATGGGATTAACGGGAGTAAACAGTTATCATATAAGTTTTTAGAAAGGGTTTACATCATTATGAATGAAAAATTGTACAAGTTAGGAATCGACATCGGTTCTACAACCGTCAAAATTGCAATCCTTGATGAGCAGGACAATCTTATCTTTTCTGATTACGAACGCCATTTTGCCAACATTCAGGAAACCTTAAGTAACCTGTTACATAAAGCATTTGACAGCACCGGCGAGATCATGGTATCTCCGATGATCACCGGTTCCGGCGGTCTGACACTTGCCAAGCATCTGGGCATTGATTTTGTCCAGGAGGTTATCGCAGTCTCTACTGCCCTGACCCACTATGCACCACAGACAGACGTTGCCATTGAACTTGGTGGTGAGGATGCCAAGATCATCTACTTTGAAAACGGTAACGTAGAACAGCGTATGAACGGTATCTGTGCCGGTGGTACCGGTTCCTTTATCGACCAGATGGCTTCTCTGATCCAGACAGATGCCTCCGGTCTGAACGAATATGCCAAGAATTACAAGGCGATCTACCCGATTGCAGCCAGATGTGGTGTATTTGCCAAGACAGATATCCAGCCCCTCATCAACGAAGGAGCCACCAAGGAAGACCTGTCTGCCTCCATTTTCCAGGCGGTTGTCAACCAGACCATTTCCGGTCTTGCCTGCGGTAAGCCGATCCGCGGTCATGTTGCCTTTTTAGGAGGTCCTTTGCATTTCCTGGATCAGTTAAAAATGACCTTCATCCGTACCTTAAATCTGGATGATGAGCATGCCATCACACCGGAGAACTCACACCTGTTCGCCGCGATCGGTTCAGCCCTTAATTATAAGGAAGAAAAGCAGTTTGCCATCACCGATATTATGGCAAAATTGTCTTCCAATATTCATATGGAATTTGAAGTAGCCCGCATGGAGCCGCTCTTTGCCTCAGAAGAAGAATACGATGCCTTTATCAAGCGCCACGGCAACAACCATGTCCGTACCGCTGACCTTGCCTCTTACCACGGCAACTGCTATCTGGGTATCGATGCCGGGTCGACCACGACCAAGATTGCACTGGTAGATGAGGACGGCTCACTGCTCTACTCTTTCTACAGCAACAACAACGGCAGCCCGCTTGCTACCGCCATCGGTGCCATCAAAGACATCTACAGCAAGTTGCCGGAGGATGCCCACATCGTTCATTCCTGCTCCACAGGATACGGCGAGGCACTCTTAAAGTCCGCACTCATGCTTGACGAAGGCGAAGTCGAGACCGTGGCACACTACTATGCTGCTGCCTTCTTTAACCCGGAGGTCGATTGTATCTTAGACATCGGCGGACAGGATATGAAATGCATCAAGATCAAGAACCAGACCGTTGACAGCGTGCAGTTGAATGAGGCATGTTCTTCCGGTTGCGGATCCTTTATCGAGACTTTTGCAAAATCTTTGAACTTTACCGTTGCGGATTTTGCTAAGGAAGCCTTGTTTGCCAAGAATCCGATTGATCTTGGTACAAGATGTACGGTATTTATGAACTCCAAGGTAAAGCAGGCGCAAAAGGAAGGTGCGACCGTGGCTGATATTTCTGCCGGTCTTGCTTATTCCGTGATCAAAAATGCCCTCTTTAAGGTTATCAAACTCTCCGATCCGAAAGAACTCGGAGAACACGTTGTCGTACAGGGCGGTACTTTTTACAATGACGCCGTGCTTCGTTCTTTCGAGCGCATTTCCGGCTGCCAGGCAGTAAGACCTGACATCGCCGGTATCATGGGTGCTTTCGGTTGTGCCCTGATTGCCAGAGAACGCCACGAAGAAGACTATCAGACCACTATGCTGACCATTGACCAGATCAATGAACTGACCTATACGACCAAACTTGCCCGTTGTCAGGGATGCACCAACCACTGTCTTTTGACCATCAACCGTTTCTCCGGCAACCGCAGTTACATTACCGGTAACCGTTGTGAAAAGGGTCTGGGCAAGGAAAAGAACAAAGAAAATATTCCAAACCTTTTTGAATATAAGAACAAGCGTATCTTTGATTACGAACCACTGCCAAGAGAAGAAGCAAAACGTGGCACGGTCGGACTTCCGAGAGTTTTGAATATGTACGAAAACTACCCATTCTGGGCAACTTTCTTTAAAAAACTCGGATTTTCCGTTGTCTTATCTCCTTCTTCTTCCAGAAAGATCTATGAGATGGGCATTGAATCCATTCCAAGTGAATCCGAATGTTATCCTGCCAAGTTGGCACACGGACATATCCAGTGGCTCATTGATGAGGGCAATGTAGACTTTATCTTCTATCCGGCACTCTTCTATGAAAGAAACGAGTTCCCGGATGCCGGTAACCACTACAACTGTCCGATCGTTACCTCTTATTCGGAAAACATCAAGAATAATGTGGACGAGATCACTTCCGGCAAGGTGCGTTTTATCAATCCTTTCATGTCCTTTGGCAGCGAGGAGAAGGCAAGCCTGACACTGGTCAAATGCTTCAAGGAAGAATTTGACATACCAGAATCCGAAGTGCGCGAGGCTGTCACCGATGCCTGGAAAGAACAGGAAGTGACCCGCCTGGAAATGATGAAAAAAGGTGAAGAAGTCCTCAAATATATGAAGGAAACCGGTAGACGCGGTATCGTTCTGGCAGGTCGTCCATACCATGTCGATCCTGAGATCAACCATGGTATCCCGGAACTGATCAACTCTTACGGCATCTGTGTTTTGACCGAGGATTCTGTGTCACATCTGGGTAATCTGGAGCGTCCGATCCTGGTTATGGATCAGTGGATGTATCATTCCAGACTTTACTCTGCCGCCAACTTTGTCAAGACCAGAGACGATCTGGATATGATCCAGCTCAACTCTTTCGGCTGCGGTGTCGATGCCGTAACAACCGATATGGTCAGTGATATTTTGACAGGCTCCGGCAAGATCTATACCTGCTTAAAGATCGATGAAGTAAATAACTTGGGTGCTGCAAGGATCCGTATCCGCTCTCTCCTCTCTGCCATCCGTGTCAGAGAAAAGAAAGCCGAAAAGCGCGAGATCAAACCGGCAAACTTTGAGCGTGTCATCTTTACCGAGGAAATGCGCAAGGATTACACCATCATCTGTCCGCAGATGTCGCCGATCCATTTTGAACTTTTGGAACCGGCATTTGTTGCCGCAGGATACCATTTATCCATCCCACAGATCTCTGCCAGAGAATGTGTAGATGTCGGTCTGAAATATGTAAATAACGATGCCTGCTATCCGTCTCTGATCGTTGTCGGTCAGATCATGGCTGCCATTGCTTCCGGCAATTACGACATGAACAAGACAGCAATCCTCATCACCCAGACCGGTGGCGGATGCCGTGCGACCAACTATATCGCCTTTATCCGTCGTGCCCTTGCCAAGGCAGGTTACCCGGATGTTCCGGTCGTATCCTTAAATATGGTCGGATTGGAAAAGAATCCGGGATTTAAGATCACACCGGCTCTGATCCAGCATGGCCTATACGCCTTGGAATTTGGCGACATCTTCCTGCGCTGCTTATACCGCATGCGTCCATATGAAGTGACACCGGGTTCTGCCAATGCCCTGCATGAAAAATGGAAAGAGCGCGTCATTGCCTTTGTAACCCAGGACGGCTTCCTTTCCCATCGCAAGTACAAGCAGATGTGCCGCCAGATCATCCGCGATTTCGACTGTCTGCCGATCACAGATGAGAAGAAACCGCGTGTCGGCGTTGTCGGCGAAATTCTGGTAAAATACCATCCGGCAGCCAACAATGACGTAGTAACGCTTTTGGAATCTGAAGGTGCAGAAGCCGTTGTACCGGATCTGACAGACTTCCTGCTCTACTGCTGCTACAACCAGATCTACAAGGCAGACAATCTGGGCGAGTCCAAAAAGACAGCCCGCCTCAATAAGATGCTCATCCGTTTCTTTGAATGGATGCGAAAAGATGCCAGAGACGAACTGGCAAAGAGCAAGCACTTTGAACCGACCTGCTATATCGAAGACACAGCCAAAAATGCTGAGTCCATCGTATCCATTGGTAACCAGACCGGTGAAGGCTGGTTCTTAACCGGTGAAATGTTAGAACTCATGCATCAGGGCGTGCCGAATATCATTTGTGCCCAGCCGTTTGCATGTCTGCCAAACCACATTGTCGGAAAGGGTGTTATCAAAGAATTGCGCCACGAATATCCAAAGGCAAATATCGTTGCCATTGACTATGATCCGGGCGCATCGGAAGTAAACCAGCTCAACCGTATCAAACTTATGCTTTCTACGGCGCACAAGAACTTAAAAAAAGAAATTGCTTCCAAATAAACTTACATAAAAGCAGGTCAGCCTCACAAGAGACTGACCTGTTTTTTTAATAGCGGTTATGCACTTTTTCCGCAAAACATAGGACATCTTTTATATGAAGATGCGTGCCGTCATCTAAGACCGCCACGCCGCTCATTTTGCCAAAGACCTGATGCTGATCGGAGACGATCAGTTTGTAGTCCATACAGGCACTGCGGTCAAGAATTGGCATAAACTCCATCTCAAAGCGTCCATCGCTGGAAGAAAAAGTCCAAGGCTTGCAATAATCGTCCTGTGGGATGTGGAAGGTCACATCATCGATCTTGTGTGCCACGCCATCATAAAAGATGACATTTTCAGTCGCCGCCTTGGTATTGCCAAATCCGTAGCCGATATTGAAGCCAAAGGCATGCCCATCTAAGTCACAGTTGCCGGATCCCCAATACCAGGTATTGTCATAAGTCCAGACTCCCCTGCCCCAATCCAGCGTTCCAAAATGCCTTGCCGGATCAAAGACATAGCGTTTGCCGTCATAGTCTGCCCAGCCGCTCGCCCGCATGCAGTTGATCTTTTGATTGTAGTAAAAATGTCCGTCCTTATCCCAAGGGGTCGCAATGACCATGGTATCCATGTCCGGTTCTTCCAAGACAATATCACAGGAAAAAGGCTTCTTCTGATAAAAGTCTGCAAAATTGCCCCGGATATGCCGCACCCGCTTGCCCTCTATTTCTTCCAGACAATAAGATAATTGCAGCCTGCCCTTATCATAGACAATATCTCCGGCGGAAGAATTGCCCGGCAAGTGAAACTTTCCCATAGGAAAAGCATCCAAAATGGTCTCTGTGTGCTCCCAAGGATGCTCTCCCAATTCCAGCAAAGATACCGACTGTAAGCCCACATAGCCATCATCCGATAGAGTAAATGCCACGGCACATGCATCCCCTACCACCAGATAATAGTCCCATTCCTTGATACGGAACCTGGCTGCCTTGATCTTTGTCCGGTCATAGACCTGCAACTGTCTTCTCGACCAGCCCGGCTCTGCGATGTTTCCCCTGGCATCTAAGAGCGGCTGTCTTTTTGTCACTTCATGATTTCTTTCTGCCATAATCTGATCCCCCTGTTTTTATGCACATCCATGAAAAACTTCTCTTACTTTCATCATAATACGCATTTCTTTTCTGTCAATATAAAAAAAGACCGGATACAGACCTTTCTCTGTATCCGGTACATTTTTATTTTATATCTTATTTATCCTGTGCCAAAAGCATCATGATCTTGTTGCTACGGGCAACAAATGCTGTCATGGCTTCCGGTGCAAGTGGCTTATTTGCCAGACATGCCAGATCGTACAACTGCTGTGCGAACATCTCTACATTCTCGCCATCTGCATGCTCAAACATGTATTTGACAAGGTCGTTGTCCACATTGAGTACCAGCGTCTCGTCTCCGCCAAACATAGACGGATCCATGCCGTACATATTGTACATCTTCATCATTTCCTGCATACGTCTGCTTTCCTCAGAAACTGTCAGCATAGAAGAAATGTCCTTGTTCTTGAACTTCTCTACCTTTACGGTCAGATTGTCCTTGCCGCATGCCTTCTTAAAGAGTGCAGAAAGGGCATCCTGTGCAGCCTTCAAGTCTTCCTCAGAAGCCTCCTCAACCAGATTTTCTGTCAGATCTGCATCGATTCGCAAGAACTTGTAGTCTTGATTGCGCTGCTCTAACTGTGTGATAAAGGAATTGTCGATCGTGTGGTCCAGAACAACCGCATTCATGCCCTGCTCACGGAACAGGTTGATATACTGGCTCTGCTGCTGCATATCAGTCACATAGAAGATGGTCTTTCTCTTATCTTCCGGCTCACCTTCAGCCGCACCGGCATCTTCCTTTACTTCCTCGACATCCACGGTCTCGCCGTTTTCGTCCGTTGCCTTTTCCTCGGTCTTTTCTTCTGCAACAAGGAGTTCCGGTAAGGTCGTGTACTTGCCGTCAATATCCTTAAAGAGGATATAGTCATTCATCTTGTCACAGAACTTATTGTCCTTTAAGCAGCCAAACTTGATAAATGGGCTGATGTCATCCCAATATTTCTCATAATTTTCCTTGTCGGTCTTGCACATACCAATGAGTTTGTCAGCCACTTTCTTGGTAATGTACTCAGAAATCTTGGTAACAAATCCATCATTCTGCAAAGCAGAACGGGATACGTTCAGCGGCAGGTCCGGGCAGTCGATGACACCCTTTAAGAGCATCAGAAATTCCGGAATAACTTCCTTGATGTTGTCCGCGATAAATACCTGATTGTTGTATAACTTGATCGTACCCTCGATCGAATCGTACTCGGTGTTGATCTTCGGGAAGTACAAGATACCTTTCAGGTTGAATGGATAATCCATATTCAGATGGATCCAGAAAAGCGGCTCCTTGTAATCCATAAATACCTTCCGGTAAAAGGCGATATAATCTTCATCTGTACATTCGCTCGGGTTCTTTGTCCAAAGTGGGTTGGTATCGTTCAAAGGAACCGGACGCTTTACGATCTTGAGTTGGTCTTTGGCAGGCTCTACCTCGACCATCTCCTTGCTGCCATCCTCTTTTTCCTTTTCTTCCATCTTGGCATCGGTATGGATTTCCTCGATCACGGTATCGGTGTCGCGCTTGTCTGCTACATCGATGGTCTCATATTCTTCCGGTGCATCTTTCTTTGAAAGATAGATCTCCGTCGGCATGAATGAGCAATACTTTTCAATGACTTCTCTTGCACGGTATTCATTGGCAAATTCCAGGCAGTCCTCATTTAAGAACAAAGTGATCTTGGTTCCGACTTCTGTCTTGTCTCCGTCACCCATCTCGAACTCAGTACCGCCGTCACATTCCCAATGTACAGCCTTGGCACCTTCCTTATAAGATAAGGTATCGATATGTACCTCATCCGCAACCATGAAGGCAGAATAAAATCCCAATCCGAAATGACCGATGATCTGCTCCTCACTTGCCTTGTCCTTGTACTTCTCCAAGAAATCGGTAGCACCGGAAAAAGCGATCTGATTGATGTATTCCTCTACTTCTTCTGCCGTCATACCAAGACCGTTATCGATAAAGGTAAGGGTCTTGTCCTCCGGGCTAACGATAACCTGGATCTTTGCCTTATAGTCTTCCGGGAGTTCGTATTCTCCCATCATGTCCAGTTTCTTTAACTTAGTAATGGCATCACAGCCATTGGAGATCAATTCTCCATAAAAAATGTCATGATCTGAATACAACCATTTCTTGATTACCGGAAAAATGTTTTCGCTTGTAATTGATAAACTTCCACGTTTGTTTTCCATTTCTATCATTCCTTCTTTCTATAAAATAGAACGGATGTCACCATCTCTCACGTTCTAGAAAATATAATAAGACAGCCAAATGCAAAAGTCAACAAAAAATTAGCACTCATTCAAAATGAGTGCTAATAATTTTATTTTGACCTTATAATACAAAGGTTTTTTCGCATCAGATAAACGATCAGGGCAACGATCGTACTGATGACATCTGCGACCACATATGCCCAGACAACGCCATCCAGACCCGACAGACGGTTGCAGATATAGAGTGCCGGGATCAAAAGGAGTCCTTGCCGTAAGATGGATACGATCAAGGATTCCATCGGTCGGTCGATCGCCTGAAAATAGCCTGACACCAGATAGACTACGCCTATGATAGGACTGGTCAAAAGCAGGATGGTCACCATATGAACGCCTAGGTCTAAGACATCCGTCGTTAAGAACTGTGCCATAATGACTTTTCGGAAGAGAAAGCAAAAGGCACCTGCCACAATACTGATAGCAAAGACCAGAATAGATAATTTGCGCACCACTTCCTTGAGACGCGGAATATTCTGTGCCCCATAATTATAGGAGATCAGTGCCTGACAGCCCATTCCTACTGCCATGACAAGGGTAGTAGCGATCATGGTACATTTGCCAGCCGCAGCCATGGCGGCAAGGGCATCCGTGCCGTAACCGCTCAAGATCTGGTTGCTAAAGGTGGATGCAAAACCGGATAAGATACTGGCAATGGCATTTGGAAGTCCCAGGATCAGGATATGGCCGATCGCACCTACGTCCTTTCTGGCATATTTTAAGGAAAATGACATTGCCTGCGATTTTTTGCTAATGACATAACTATAGTAAAAAGTTGCCAAAGCATTTCCTGCTACAGACGCCAGCGCTGCTCCTGCAACACCCCAGTGAAATACAAGAATAAAAATGGGATCTAGAATCAGATTTACCACTGTACCAATGAGGTTTCCGCAAAAACCTTCCATGACAGCACCTTCCGCACGAAGCAAAAGCGCAACAGATGTAGAGATCATCATAAAGGGGGATCCTAAGACGATCGGGATCATATACTTTTTGGCATAAAGGGCAACGTCACCTTTCGCCCCCAAAAAGGCAAGCAGGGGATCGACGAAGGTCAGTGCCAATACGATAAATACGACAGCAAGCACAATGGCGGTCCACATACAAAGGCTGGAATACGTCTTGGCCTTATCCTTTTCTCCCGCCCCAAAGGCTTTGGCAATCATGGTACAGCCTCCGTTTCCAAGCATCATGGCAATGGCTGACATAATGGAAAATACCGGAGATACCACGGAAACTGCCGCCACCTGTGCGTTGTCCCCCAATCTTGCGATAAAAAACATATCTGCGATATTGTAAAAGATCATGAGTATCATGATCACCGCGGACGGGATTGCCATAGACGCAATGGCTTTCCAGACAGACCCGCTTTTCATCATTTCTTCATTCTTCATCTTGATCCACTCCTTTTCTATCCTCATAAAATATTTTCAACTATAGGTTGTTTTTCCAACTCATAGTTGCATTTCCAACTTACAGTTGTTATTATAAGGACAAAACAAGGGTAAAACAATCAGCAGATAGACACCATATCGTTGGTTAAGCAACGCTTTCTGTCCGATCCGTTGTTTTTCTGCAATGCAAAGGAGGATTTCTATGGATATCCGCGTACAAAAAACAAAAAAAGCCATCGCCGACGCCTTTCTTCGCATGACTGGCAAAAAGCCGATCGAAAAGATCACGGTAACCGATATCGTAACAGAGGCACAGATCAACAAATCTACCTTTTACGCCCATTATCGCGACATCTATGATCTCATGGATGCCCTTTCCAACGATGCCATATCCAGTGTGGTATCCGCCATGCACTATCTTGCCAATATGTTTGAGGATCCCCATGCCTTTTTCTTAGACATGTACGATGCACTTTCCATCTGCCAAAATGATAACATCCAGCCCTTTAGCAGTGGCAATATGAAGTTCAGCCAGCAACTGTCCGCCGCCCTAAATGCAAAAGCCATCGAACAGGGCTTACAGCCGGACAACTACCACTATGTCGGTGCCCTGCTCACCTTTACCATCAACGGCATCATTGCCCTGCACAAGGTCAAAGAGCCCGCCATCAATGATGAAGACTTAGAAAAACTTGCCAACTTTTTTGAAAACGGCGTGCGGTCTTTATAAGATCAAAAAAGAACCTATAGACAAGTTTACACCTGTCTATAGGTTCTTCTATATCACTATAAGATGTCCGTATGTATGATAAAATTATAAGTCGATTCTGCCTGCGTATTCGCTTTCTCCTGAAGTCACTACATAATAAGCCGCTCTTTCTTCCGGCTTGATATATACCTTGATATCAGAGATAGCCTTTCTCTTGTTCTCTGCCTTGAATGCAGCCTGTGCATTGGCGATGATCTCATCTACCTTAAAATCTTCTCCGCCAAACTGTAATACTGCTGACTTGGTCATTTCCGGCTTTTTCTTGCTAGTCTTTCTGGTCGTAGCCTTTTTGGCTGTCTTCTTTACAGTCTCGCTTGCTTTCTTGGTCTCGGTAACCACAGCCTCAGCCTGCTTTTCTGCCTCTTTCTTGACTTCAGTAGCCACGTTTTCTGCCTGCTTCTTGGTCTCGGTTGCGGCTGCCTCTGTCGCCTTCTTTGCTTTCTCAGCACCAGCCTTTACAGAAGATGCTGCCTTTGTTGCTGCAACTTTTACGCTCTCTGTGGCTTTCTTTGCTTCCTCAGCCATTTTCTTCATATCAACTTTTTTTGTATCTGCCATAACAAACACTCCTTTTCCTCTGATAACTTTTATCTGTTACTAACTTTTATTATACACATTCTTTCCATAATATCCAATTTAAAAGGTTATTTTATCATCTAAAGTAGTAAAAAAAGAATCGGTCGTGATCTTGTCGTTCTTGTCGATTGTGATCTTATCCCACAGTTTCCGGTTAAAATCCGAATAATAATCCGTCTCGATCGCAGAGATCACATCTTCCATCGCCTGTTCCTGTCGCTGGCTGACAATGGCAACCTTGTTCTGTTCTGAGAGTTCTTCGTTATATTTGCTGACACATTCAAAAAAGTAGTAGCCATCCTTCCCCTGGATCATATCGGAAATATCACCATCATCCAACTGGAAGACCACATCCTCTACGGCAGTCTCATAAGTATTTCTGCCAAAAGTCACATGGATGCTGTCTGCCTGACTGTAAGAACTTGCCAGCCGGTCAAAAGAAGCCCCGTTCTTTAACTGGGTCGCAATATCCTTTGCCAGAGTCTCATCCGTCACATAGATAACATTTGCCTCCATGATACGCGCCTCATCCTCGCTGACATTCTCATCGACACCACTCATCAACTGCTTGTAGACCTTTTCCGCCAGCGCATAATGCTCATACATCTTTGTAATGTCCTTTTTGGACGCCCCGGTGTATTTGCGCTCTGTCCGATTCAAAGACTTGTAATAGGTCTCCGCCGCCTGCGTCACCTTGTCCTTTTCCTCCTCGGAAAGTTCGATCTCTTTAGTCTGGGCATACATATCCAGCGAATAGACCTTGGTCAGATGACTGATGACCGCATCCTTGATGCTTTCCTCCATGGTCTTGGTATCATAATCCTCCGACCACAGATCTGTGTCATAGATCTTTCCATACAGATTTTTATAATTTGCCAGATAGACTTTTGCCTCTTCACGCGAACACGCCATCCGACCAATCTTAAATACCGTGTGTCCCCCGCTCTTGGAGGCAAAATACACCTGTCGGTCTCCGATGGAACAGCCTGTAAAAAGCAGACCAATCCCTAAGATCAGGACCAGCAAAAGTGCCGGTATTCTCTTCTTATACTGTCTCATACAACTATCCTTCTACTACCAGATATCGTCCGTCTCCGATGGCAAAGACTTCCTCCGCCTCCAAGATCTCCTCTTCTTCCATGCCTACGATATCCATCTCATCTTCCAAGTATTCGATGACCTCGTCCTTGTTGTCACAGACCATAGCCATACAATCTTCTAAGAAGGCTTCTGCCTCCTCCGGTGTCTCGGCTACCTCCTCCGGGAATAATTTCAACTGCTGCTCAAGAAATGCCTGAATACATGCCTCATCGTATTCGTAACTGCTCATTTCAAAAGTCCTCCTACTTATTATTTCTTCCTATGTCACAGATCTGGTGGTCTGTGTCACGATCTCATTTCCTACGAAACAATGTATAGTATAAATACTTGCTCCTCACAATGCAATCATTTTTTCCAGATAAAAGGAATAGATCAAAATTTCTTTGACCGGCAGATCCATGGTACGCCCCAATGCCAGTGCATAAAGCTGCAACTGTGCCTGATAACGCTTGACGAGTTCCTCTGCCTGCTGCACACGGTCTGTCTTGTAATCCAACAGTACAATGCCGTCCTCTTCCACAAAAAATACGTCAATGATCCCCTGCACCAAGACCGTATCACTCCGGCTGTCGGATTCCTCTTCGTCAAAGAGTTCCTGCGGAAAAACGCTCATGACAAAAGGCTTTTCCACGTATAGTTCATGCCTGCCAGCCGCCTGCATCATGCGCTTTGCCACCCCGGTCTCCATAAAGGTATAAAGGCGGTCCATCTGCAAAAGTTCCTTTTGCTCCGGGTCCATGCGTCCCTCATGAAGCATCCGCTCTGCCTGCTCCTCCAGACTGGCTCTGCCTGTATAATTGCAAAAATCAAAGCACTCCATAAACCTGTGCATGGCAGTTCCCCGCAGGGCTCCGCGTGAGACCTTCTGGGTCTTTTTCTCTGCGATAAATGCTGGAACGATCTCTTTTGTCTCCTCCTTCAAAAAGTCCGGACGCACACTCTGGTCGTCTGCAAATGCCTTTTCCATCCGGTCATGCTTGATCTCCGATACGGAATATTTATTTTTATATTTTCCGACGGATGCATAGGGATAAACATAAGCCATCTCGTCTTCTAACGCCTTTACCCAGGACGGTTTAGCCTGTCCGCTCAAAGCCTCCAGTGCCTCTTTTTTTGCCGCTTTATCCATCTGTCCGGCAACTTCTGCCACAACGACTTCTTCCGGCGAAATGACCTGTATCGGATATTTTTCCCGCACGGATGCTGTCGCACGCACGATCCACTCTAGATAAGACCTGGCTCCCTCCCTTTCAAAAAAGGTCAATTTTCCGCGGTTTTCCTGCCATTTTTCCAGGGTCTCCTCTGCTTTTTTGAGTGTGCCCGTCAAGATAAGTTTCTCTTTGGCTCTGGTGAGTGCGACATAAAGGATACGCATTTCCTCGCCACAGGCATCTTCATGCAGCCTGCGTGCAACCACCTGTTTGTAAAGCGGTGTCATCTTGGTCTGTTCTTCATAATTGACCAGATCCAGTCCCACGCCCAGATCACCGTGCAGGATCATAGAACCCTTTTGGTCCGTTTCATTGAACTGCTTGCCCATACCGGATACAAAAACGACCGGAAATTCCAATCCCTTACTTTTATGGATACTCAGGATCGCCACGGCATCATCATTGTCGTTTATGAGTTCCGCCTCGCCCATATCCACCTGATACTTTTGTAACTGCCCGATATAGTTTATGAAATGAAAGAGACCTTTATAACTGGTCTTCTCATAAACCACTGCCTGTGCCATGAGTTTTTCCAGGTTGGCTCGCCGGCTCTCGCCACGCGGCATAGCACTTACATAGGTCAGATAGCCTGTCTTTTGCAAAAGCATCTCGATAAAAGAATGAATAGGCGTATCTGCCACTTTAGAGCGCATATCCTCCAAAAAACTCAGAAAATCTCCCACCTTTTTCTCCTGTGGGTGCTCTTTTTCATAAGCCTGCATGGCTTCATAAAGGGTCAGTTTGGGCTCTGTCATACGGATCAGAGCGATCTGGTCACTGGAAAAAGCAAACATGGCGGAATGTAGGACTGCCGCAAAAGGGATATCCTGCCTTGGATTGTCAATGATGCGGAGCAGATTTAGGACAGTCTGTACTTCCATGGTATCAAAATAACCGGTCTTATTTTCCGCAAAAGCCGGTATGCCGTTTTCTTCCAAAACAGCGATCATGCTCTCTGCCATGCTTCCGGGACTGCGCAACAAGATAACGACATCGCGGTAGCGCATAGGACGGAGTTTCCCCGACGCTTTATCCGTGACAAACTGCGTCTTTTTCATTGCCCGGATCTTGTCTGCAATGATCTTTGCCTCAAAGGCGATGCGGTCTTCGATCCCCGCATCCTCCATAAGGTCACTGTCCTGGTCTGCGATCAGGATCTCCCCCTGAAAGTCAGTATCATAATCTTCCGACGCAAAGAAATCCTCCGATTTTAAAATTCCGGGATAGATCGCACCGGGATAAAGTGCCGCCAGATCGTCATATTCCACATTGCCGATATCCGCATGCATGAGTTGGTAAAAGACATCATTGGTCAGGGTCAGCACTTCATTTCTGCTGCGGAAATTCTGGTGCAGATCAATGGCAATACTGCCTTCTTCCCTGCCGTGGAACCTCTCGTATTTATCCATAAAGATCTCCGGGCATGCCTGACGGAAACTATAGATGCTCTGCTTAACATCCCCCACCATAAACATATTATGCCCGCCGATCTCTTCCTTTGATACACTGCTTAGGATCTCTTCCTGAATATAGTTGCTGTCCTGATATTCGTCGATCATGATCTCCTGATAGTATGCCTGAAATTCTCTGGCAGTCGGCGTGGTCTGCTTGGTCCTTTGATCTTTTAAGATCTGCAGGGCAAAGTGTTCTATGTCATTAAAATCCATGACATTTTTGTTCCGCTTGTAGGCGGCAAAATCATCCATGAAATGTATGGTCAGACGCACCAATTCCCGAACAAAGGGCTGTATCTGCTGCATCTGTCGGACGATCTCTTCCAAAGAGAATGCGCCATAATCACTCTTTGCTTTTTCCATGCTTTTTTTGATGGCATCCCGTCCATCCTTTACTCGATTGAGGAGGACTTCATCGCCGTCATAGCCGCGCGGCTTGCGCCCGATCGCACCATATTTTAAATCCCGGAAGGCATCGTAAAAACGCATCTTTTCGTCAAATGCCAGGATGTCCTCATATAATAAGAGATCCTGCTGCAAGCCCTTTTCGTAAAAAATAGGTCCCTCCGGTTGCCTGCACAGATCGATCAGACGCTCGGTCTTAGCCTTTGCCTCCTCCACCTGTATGCGTAGTCTGTCCAGTAAAAAGGCAAACCATGCACTTTCCTGCAAATCCTGTGTCGAAGTGACCTCATAGGCATCCACCAGGGATTGCAGCCATTCCTTCGGCCACGGATAGGACTGTGCCTTATCAAAGAGGCGCAGGATCATATCTGTTACCGCCTGATCCGAATTGCCCCGGACATAGGCATTCATAAAAGAATAGAAAAAGGTATCCTGTCCTGCTTCTTCTGCCGCCTCATACTCTTTTTGCATCATGGCATCCATAACGCTTCTTCGCATGAGCAGCATTTCTCCCTCATCCCCGATACGATAGTCCGGCTCCAGATCGATCTCATGGAAATGATTGCGCACGATATAATTACAAAAACTGTCGATCGTGGTAATCTGGGCATTATGGACCAAAGTCGCCTGCCGCATCAGATGCACATTTCCGGGATCTTCTTCCAATTTGCCGTTGATTGCCAAGAGGATCCTCTCACGCATCTCCGCTGCCGCCGCCTTGGTAAAGGTCACGACTACAATACGGTCTACGTCGATCGGTTTTTCTTCATCCAGGATACGCTGGATGATACGCTCCACCAAAACTGCCGTCTTACCGGAGCCTGCTGCCGCAGAAACCAACATATTCTTTTCTCTGCTATCAATGACCTGCTGCTGGTCGTCTGTCCACTGTGGCACCTTACTTCTCTCCTTCTTTTCTTTCTTCTCTGTAACGATCCTTTTGCAGATCCTCCTCCATGCGCGCCAAAATCTCCTCCCGATCTGCTTTGTCGGAAAGCCTGCGATAGGCAAAACCATCCATTCGGGCATCAAAACCACAAATGCCATGGTATTCGCAATAGGTACATCCGTTTTCCTGTCCCATGTGGTAAGGCACACAATCGATCCTGCCGTCCACGATCTGTTTGCCGGTCTTTTGTATCAGCATACGGACATAGGATGACACCAGGGCAAATTCATCTTCGGAAAGCGCACTTGAGGTCTTAGATAAAGATCCATCCTTATTGATCCCCGCCGGAATGACATCCGACCGCCCTTCCAGTCCGTGATGCAATGCCTCGATCACATGCAGATCTGCATTGACGACACCTTTCATCTGCAATTCTTTTAAAAGCGCCTGCTCTTTTTCCTGCTCTGTACGATCTCCTGCCAGTAGCAACGGACGGTCGATATGGTAGTAAAACATGGCGCCGGGGCTGATCTTCTTTTGCGGATAGCGTTCTTTTAATCCCTCCGCCGTCGCATCCATATAAAGGACCAACTGCACTTGTAGTCCCTGGTATAATTGTGCAAAGTCTATATCTTTGGCACCGGATTTGTAGTCTACGATCTTGACATAAACAGAAGGTCCGTCCTGATATAGATCCACACGGTCCACTTTTCCCCGCAGGCGCATGGTGTGCATCTCATCCAGTTGAAAACGCAAAGCATCCAGATCGGAAACCTGACGGAAATCCACCTCAAAAGCACTCGGCACAAAAGAACCCTTTCGCACCTGTTCGGTCAGGGCATGCACGGTCTGTTGCAGGGTCTTTTCCATACGCCGTAGGATATAACGATCCCGTCCTTCTTCCAAAACCTCTGTCTTTGCCATGGTCTGATAGGTGTAGGCAATGGCTTCTGCCAAAAGAGCATCACTTTGCTCCCTGCTGATCGTGTACCAGTTGACATCCTCTCTTTTTAAAAGCCGCTTGGAATACTCCTCCAAGGCTTCATGGTAGAGATTTCCCATGTCTGCCACTTCAAAGGCATGTTCCGGACGTGGAAGCAGCCCCAGACCATAACGCAGAAAATACGCATAAGCGCATCTGGCATACTGTTCCAACCGGCTGACGCTCTCTGTGATGGATGTGCTATACAAAGCATCCAGCGCGGCTTTTGACAGTCTTTCTTCCTTGTGCTCATAAAAGGCTGCATCCCGCAGACGGCGGAAAGTCACTTGGTCCTTTGCTTCTTCCCATGCAAGGCATGCCAGAAAGGCATCCTCTGTCCTGCCCTCCTCCACATACTGACGCAAGAGATCTACATAATAGTCCCGGGCGGTCTCCGCAGTCAGGATGCGGTTTCTTGCCGGAAGTTCTTCTAATTCTTCCACCCGGATATCCGGGAAAAGTTGTAAAAGGGTCTGGATCAGATAAGACCTGCGCACCGCCTTACTGTCGCCATCCACACGCGTATAGGTCACGACCAGTTCTCTTGACGGCTTTGTCATGACAAAATACAGATAAAAGCGCTGCATAAAGGCTTTTTGCCGGTCTGACGGTGCCACCTCTACATCCAGTGCCATCAGTTGTTCCCGATCCAGTTGGGACAAAATACCGCCATTGCCAAGTGCTTTTGGAATGGCACCATCATTTGCCCCGATCAGATACATGGTATGGATATCCGAAAGACGGGTACGCTCCATATCCCCAATAACGACACAATCCTGATCCGGCGGGATCATGCCCACGGCGATCGACTCAAAACCGGAAGACAGGATCTCCCGATACTCGCTTACCGTCATCGCTTCCTGTCCTAAAATGGCGACCAGTTTATCTAAAAGATCCATGCACTCGCCATAGATCTGTCGATATTCTTGACTCTTTACCACATGCCCTGCGGCTTCATAGTCCTCTGCCTTATTTTCCAGTTTTTCCTGCACATGATAAAAAACCAGATACTCATAAAGCCCATAGGAAAGGGCTCGTACCGATAGGCTTTTTGCCGGTGTCAGCCATGCCCCAGCCTTTTTTTCCTGGGTCCTTTCATCCTGTGCAAAGACCGTCTGCACAAAGTGCTCGATCGGGGCAAACAGGCGCAAACGAATCTCATTTAAGGCAACCATGTCTTCCGGGCTATAGCCTCTTGGCGCGATCGTAAAAGGTTCACTGTACTTCTTTCGCCCCCGTATACCGGATGCCAGCAGATAATTTTCCAGTCGGTCGATCTCATCCACGCTCAGATCGCTCAGTCCGGTACGGAGCAGGCGCATGATGCTTTCATAGGAAAAATTTTCTTCCAGCACCATAAGAAGCCCATAGATAAACTCGATCATAGGATGAAAGACGATCTCCGCCTTGACATCAAAAAAATACGGTAAATGGTAGTCTTCCATGACTGCCGGAGCACTGTAACGATAGGTATCCAGATCTGCACACACGATGGCAAAATCGCGATATCTGCGCCCCTCTTGCCGCACGGCGCGCGTGATCTCACCGGCAGCATATGCCAGTTCCTGCCTTGGATTTTTCAGACTGACGATGCGGATGGCATCTTCCGATGCTTCTTTCTGTTTCCAAGCCTGCGCCGACGGGCGGAAAAGATTGGCCTCAAGATGCGCCAGTCTTCCTCCTGCCACAAAACGTCTTTCCTGCGCATTGTCAAGTAAGACCGGATTCTCCAAGAGACAGCCTGTCTGCCTGCAAAGATCTACAAGTTTTGCCATGGTCTTTTTACTCATGGCAAAAAGTTCCTCATCATGAATCCTGCCAAAGAATTCTTCTTTTGTATCACAGGTGATCGTTACCATGATCTTGTCCGCAATGCGCAGAAGCATTTCCAACACCTGATTTTGGATGGGTGTAAAGCCTGTAAAGCCATCAAAAACGATGGTCGATCCACGCAGGATCTTAGAGTCTTTCGCCACATCCAAAAATTTTTGCAGGATCTGTTCCGTCGTGATGTAGGAGCCTGCAATCTTTTCCTCAAATGCCCGGTACATGGTGACCAGATCTGCTCCCTTGTATCGGAAACTCTGGCTGAGTTCCGGTCGCTGCATGATCTCATCCAGAGCGTCCGGTGTGATATTGTACTGGGAAAATTCCGATATTAAAGACTTGACCTGGGCAATATACCCAGGCCGTTTCATATTCTTTCCAAGTGCATGTAATTCTGTTTCCTGCTCCTGTGCCACTTTGCGCAAGAGCAGATTCTTGCCGGTCTCCTCTAAGACCTCTAAGGTATCCGTCCCCAGTTCATCAAAAATACGATATGCCACACGATCAAAACTCAGAACGTCAATGTTCATGATCGCATGCTTTGGATGCATAGCCACAAGTTCTTCCTGGGTATGCATGGTAAACTGTTCCGGCACGATAACCAGATAATTTTTTTGCGGATGTTTGATCGCTTCCGCGATCACATGCCGGTAAAGATAGGTAGACTTACCGCTTCCCGCATTTCCTATCACAAACTGTAGTGACATCTTGTATTCCCGCCTTTTTAGTACTGGTCAAATTCCTGATCTGCTGTCGTCTCCTGCTGCATTCTGCGGTTCTGATCACCGATCTTGATCGCATCATAAAGCATAGCGGCTGACTGGTTGTAGTAACCATTGACCCAGAATACATCAACAATACCAAAGGTGATAGCACCTAAGATATTCCATCCGATAAAGGTAAGGTCAAACCAGAATGCAGCTGCTTTATTCCCATACATCATACGCTTACTAATGGCAAAGGCCTCATCTGTACTCATTTCCGGATTTTCTGCCAAAAGATATGGTATCATACGATATTCATAGCTTTTTACAATTCCCGGAATGATAAATAACAGTGTCCATAAACCCGTATATAAATCGCGCAGGAACATGGTTTTCACACTTCCCATATAATTACGGTCAAAACCAAATCCCACTTCTTTTAATTCAGCCTTCTCATTTATATTACGATAGAAGAAGCGACGGGCTCCGATTTCCAGTGGATTAAACACAAAAATAACAAGGCAGATGCCAATGACAACGGCAACTACAACCACCCCAAGCATCATTCCGCCAAAAAGACCCCAGAAGCCAAGTGAATCCACCATCATGTCCGGATCAATATCTCCTCCGGAAAAGAATGCATCCTCATCGTAATCATCATACTGTGTCGTCTCTTTATCCCCTGTGACATAATTTCTGGCACTGGAGGATGCTCCTGTGCCTCCTGATACCAAGGCAATGATAAGTCCAACCAAGAGCATCTTCCAGTAGTTGACCTTCATACGCTCCTTTGCTTTTTGTTTCAAGACTTTGTTATCCCACATAAGCCTGCTCCTTTCCTGTGTAAAAAATAAGTTATATTCATTATACACAATTTTTCATTTGCGTGGTAGTATATCCTGCAAATTAAGGAAGTTTAAGAAAGCGGTCCTGCCTGCATGGCAAAGACCGCTTTTTATTACATTTGTCTGGGTTGCCTCTGTCTTACCAGTTTTTGTCTCCACTATAAAATAGATGCCAACATCAACATTTGCAAGTGCCTCCTTGCGACAAACTACCGCCCAGTCAGGACTATAATTTCCATATGGTTTCTTATAAAATGAAAAAGTGCAAAAATTAGAGCCAGCCTTTCGACCGACTCTGATCTACCCCAAAACATATTATAATTTGCTCTGATAATTCTCTAACTGGTGGAATATACCAACTACATTCACAACATCCACTCTCACATCAAATATGACAATATAATTCATCTGTGGCACTACTGCCTCACGATATCCTTTCTTGGCAAGATATGTGTCCCTACACTCCGGATACTGATATGGATCAATTTCCAACCTGTCATATACAATATCTATGCTATCCAACAGATGTCTTGCTGCCTGTTTATTCTTTAAACATTTACCAGATGATATACAAGATTATCAAGCAGTTCATCGGCATGCTCAGTAACGTTCAATTTATAAGCCATACTTTGCCCTCGTTTCTTTCAGTGCTGTTCTGGCATCTTTTACCTGACCTGCCTCTATCTGCTTTTCAGATATCTCAATATCTCTATACATAGTGATTTGTTTCATCGTTGACTCATAAATCTCCATGCTCATGATAACCATATCGCCATAACCATTTTTTGTTACATAAATCGGCTCTTCTGTCTTGTGGCACATATCAGAAATCTCTGACGTATTTTTCAAATCTTTAATTGGGATTATTTGTGGCATAATAAACACCTCCTCATCTATATGGTATAATTATACCATAATTATATCCTTTTTCAATTTCTTTTATATAGTAAAACATGTAAAAAAACTTAGCCTATATAAGAAAAACGGTCTTTTGACTGTGTCAAAGACCGTTTTTCTTACGATTTTATTTAGTTTAAAAGAACCGATATTATTCAGAAAATCCAGCAAAATCAATGTTTTACGCTTCCTCGTTCATTTTTGCTAATTTCTTTGCCTGGTCGGCTGCGATACAGGCATCAATGATTTCCTGAATATCACCATTCATAATCTTATCCAGCTTGTACAATGTCAGATTAATTCTATGGTCGGTCACACGTCCCTGTGGGAAGTTATAGGTACGGATCTTCTCAGAACGATCTCCCGTACCGATCTGGCTACGTCTTTCCTCCGCTTCTGCATCCTGCTTTTTCTGCATTTCCAGATCGTATAACTTGGCACGTAAGAGGGCAAATGCCTTTGCCTTATTCTGCAGCTGGGATTTCTCTGTCTGGGAATAAATGACAATACCGGTCGGATAATGAGTCAAACGCACCGCAGAGTCCGTCGTGTTGACACACTGTCCACCGTTTCCGGACGCTCTCATAACATCAATACGGATATCCTTTTCATCGATCTGTACGTCTACTTCCTCTGCCTCCGGCATAACAGCCACGGAACAGGTCGAAGTCTGGATACGTCCCTGGGACTCAGTCTCCGGTACACGCTGTACACGATGTACCCCGGATTCATACTTGAGCACGGAATAAGCGCCCTCGCCCTTTACCATAAAGTTGACTGACTTCATACCACCGATGCCTGTCTCGTCTGCTTCCAGAAGTTCCACTTTCCAGCCACGGCTTTCCACATAATGTACATAAAGACGATACATCTCTGCCGCAAAAAGGGCTGCTTCCTCTCCACCTGCGCCTGCACGGATTTCTACGATAACGTTCTTATCATCATTCGGATCCTTTGGCAAAAGCAGGATTTTTAACTGTGTCTCTAATTCCTCAATGCGCTTTCTTGCTGTGGAAAGTTCCTCTTTTAACATATCACGCATTTCTTCATCGGATTCTTCTTCCAGCATGGCAAGAGAATCGTCAACCGTCTCTTTGCATGCCTTGTATTCTTTATAGGCATCTACGATCGGTGCCAGATTTGCCTGTTCCTTCATCAGATTGCGGAAACGGTTGGTGTCATTGGCAACATCCGGTTCGCTTAATAGGTTCATGACTTCTTCGTAGCGAAGAATCAGGTCGTCTAATTTATCAAACATATTGGTTCACTCCTTATATAATCTTTCTAGGCAGATGTTCAACTTCATATCAGTATCCGCTACAAGTCGTGCAGGCGGGCGCGGACAACGCGGTCATTACCGGCATAATCTTTTATGACGGCGATGTCACAAAAGCCTGCCTGCGCCAGCAGATCCGGGACGCTCTCGCCCTGATCGTAGCCGATCTCGAACAAAAGCCGGCCGCCCGGTTTGAGATAAAGCGGTGCCTGTTCAATGATCTTGCGATAAAAATACAAGCCATCCTCGTGACCGTCCAATGCCCGCTTTGGCTCATGGCAGATAACCTCCGGCATGAGTTCTTCCAGATCACGCGTCGCAATATAAGGCGGATTGGAAACAATGACATCAAACTCGCCCTTCACTTCTGTAAAAAGATCACTGACCAGCCACTCTGCCTCCACCTGATTGTGCACGGCATTTTCCCTGGCGAGTGCAATAGAAGTCGCTGCCACATCAACGCCTATACCCTGACAAGTCTTTTTTTCATGTAAAAGACTGATCAAAATACAGCCGCTTCCGGTGCACATATCAAGAATAAGATCGCCGTCTTTAAGGACAGACAGTGTCTCTTCCACCAAGGACTCAGTGTCTTGTCTTGGAATCAAAACCTCCGGCGAAACTGCAAAGGACAGTCCCATAAATTCCTGTTCCCCGGTGATATACTGCAAAGGTTCATGCGCCGCACGCATTTTTATAAACTCGCGATAGCGCTCTATCACATCTTCCGGCGCCTGCTCCATCATACACATAAGATAAGACGCCCGGTTCATTCCGGAAACATATTCCAAGAGGTACTCTGCATCGATCTGTGCATCTGTGATCCCTGCTTTTTTCAGTTCTTCCATGCCCTCTTTTAAGAGTTCTCTATACTTCATCGAAGCACTCCTTATTTTCTTCTTGGAACTTTTTCCAGTCAAAGACCGCTTCTACCGATGCCATCCCTACTTCGATCATGGCATCGTCCGGCTCACTGGTCGTCAGATTTTGCAGCCACAAGCCCGGCTTACTGAGAATCTGCACCAGAGGATTTTCACTGCGTCCCGCCAGACGGATAAACTCATAAGAAACGCCGGCGATCAAAGGAATCAAGAGCAGACGGCATACCAGTTGCAAGACCGGTGAGTCAAAGCGGATAAACATAAATACGACCACACTGATGATGAGCACAAAGAGTAAGAAACTGGTTCCGCAGCGTTTGTGCTGGCGCGAACTCTTACGCACATTTTCCACCGTCAGTGGCAGACCATGCTCAATACAGTTGATGCACTTGTGTTCCGCCCCATGATACATAAAGACCCGCTTGATGTCTTCCATGCAGGAGATCGCCTTCACATAGACCACAAAGATCAGTATGCGGAATATGCCCTCGATCAAAGCCATCAGCGTTGTCGAATCTACAAATCTTCCCACAAAACGGGAAAAATAATATGGGATCAAAAGGAAAATGACCAGCGCCAGAACAATGGAAAACAAAAGTGTTCCTGTCATTTCTGCCTTGTCCTGTTTTTCTTTCTTTTTCTTTTCTTCCTCCGTCAAGACCTTTGGTTCTTCCTCCTCAAAATAGGATGCCGAATCCATCAGTGTTGACATACCGATCACAAGGGAGGAAACGAAACTGCAAATGCCCCGGATGATCGGGATCTTATACCAGATGCCCTCCTGCCCTTTTGTCTTTTTCTTATCTACATGGATCGAGCCGTCACTTAAGCGGACCGCAATCGCATAATCATTGCCATTGCGCATCATCACACCTTCCATGACCGCCTGACCGCCAATACCGGAAAATTTCATGTGCAAATCCCCTATATTATTTGCCATTTCTCATGACATAAAAGAATAGGGTCAGACCCGAAAGATCTGACCCCTGTAAGCGACTGTGTCCTACTGCTCAATACCGTACTTCTTGTTGAACTTGTCAATACGTCCACGAGCCTTTGTAGCCTTCTGCTGTCCTGTGTAGAAAGGATGACACTTAGAACAGATTTCTACGTGGATATCTTCCTTTGTAGATCCTGTTACAAATGTGTTACCACAGTTACATGTTACAGTAGCCTGATAATAATCTGGATGAATACCTTGTCTCATTACTTACACCTCTCTAAAAACATAATCTATTGTATTGCATGTTTTATGTCCGAAGACATACACGATACTATTTACATCCCGATAAACAGCTCCATTATTGTAGCATAGGGTCTGTCAGATTGCAAGATGTATGCGCATTTTTTATTAGAAATTTTAGAACATACGGCTGCGGAGTACCTTGGCGATATATTCTTTATTGTTTCTGGTGTGGGCAAACATATTTAAGATGCTCTCCACTGCTTCATCCTTGCGCATGCCGTTTAAGCCCCGGCGCATGATCTCCATTGCATTCTGCTCTTCCTTATCCAGAAGCAAATCGTCACGGCGTGTACCGGATTTTGCAATATCAATAGCAGGGAATACGCGCTTCTCAGAAAGTTTACGATCCAGGATCACTTCCATGTTACCGGTTCCCTTGAATTCCTCGAATACAACATCATCCATCTTGCTTCCTGTATCTACCAGTGCCGTTGCAAGAATGGTAAGGCTTCCGCCCTCACGCATATTTCTGGCTGCACCAAAGAACTTCTTTGGCATATGCAAAGCAGCCGGATCCAGACCACCGGATAAAGTACGTCCACTTGGTGGAACCGTCAGGTTGTAGGCACGTGCCAGACGTGTGATGCTATCCATCAGGATCATGACATCCTGTTTGTGCTCAACCAGTCTCTTGGCTCTTTCCATGACCATCTCAGACACACGCTTGTGGTGTTCCGGCAATTCATCAAAGGTAGAATAGATTACTTCTACATTTTTGCCCTGAATGGCTTCCCGGATATCCGTTACTTCCTCCGGGCGTTCATCGATCAGTAAGATGATCAGATGCATATCCGGGTAAGAAGTTGTGACAGACTTTGCGATCTCCTTTAAAAGGGTTGTCTTTCCGGCTTTTGGCTGGGAAACGATCATACCACGCTGTCCTTTACCGATCGGAGAAACCAGGTCTACGATACGCATAGCAACGGAAGATCCCGGCTGTTCCAGACGGATACGCTCGTTCGGGAAGATCGGTGTCAGATCTTCAAAATTCTTACGCTTTGCAGCTTCTTCCGGTGCAAATCCATTGATGGTCTCCAAATGTACCAGTGCTCCAAACTTGTCTGTCGGATTGTTACGTCTAGTCTTGCCTACCAGAATGTCGCCCGTCTTTAAGTTGAGTTTGCGAATCTGCAATGGTGCCACATAAACATCGTTATCACCCGGCAGGTAATTGTCACTGCGGATAAATCCAAAGCCGTCCTGCATGATCTCTAAGATACCGGCGCAGTCTCTCGGTTCTTCCAGTACAGGTGCTTCTGCGTTTTCCTCACCATGTTCTGCGCGCACATTTTCATGATGCTCGCTTCTATGCTCTCTTCTGCCCTCTGCACTGCCACGGCTATGATGCACGCTGGTCGTACGCTCTGTTTTCTCTGTTTTTTCTGACTCTGCCTTAGCAGCGGTCTTTGGCTTTGCGGCTTCTTCCGCTTTCTTGCTTTCTGCCTCGCTCTCATCGAGTGCAAGCATGGCTTCTACAAGTTGTGCCTTCTTCATGGTCGAAGTCCCCTTAATGCCTCTTGACTTTGCAAGTTCACGCAATACACTGGCAGATAAACTTTCGTATTTTTCTCTCATGCCCTACTCCTTGTCCTACTTCATTTATGATAAACTCTTTGTCTTTATCTCTAATCCAATGGGTAACCTGTCTGAAATGACCTAGATCATCACGATTGCATATAGTATATCTTATTTGCGGCAAAATGGGAATACCCTATTTTAGATTGCCCCCCTTTATGCTATAATAAGGAAACAAATAAATTCATATTTTTACAGGAAGGATAGGATAAAACATCATGAGTATTGACGAAAAAGCCGTTTTTTTACACAAACAATGGAATGGAAAGATCAAGACCTGTGCAAAGGCTCCGGTCAAGAGCCGTGAGGATCTTGCCATTGCTTATACCCCGGGCGTAGCAGCCCCTTGCCGCATCATTGCAGAGGATAAAGAAGCCGTATATACTTACACCCTCAAGGCAAATACCGTTGCCGTTGTCTCTGACGGCAGTGCTGTGCTTGGTCTGGGCAATATCGGACCTGAGGCTGCCATGCCTGTTATGGAGGGCAAATGTGTCCTCTTCAAAGAGTTTGGCGATATCAATGCTTTTCCTATCTGCCTGTCAACGCAGGATCCCGACGAGATTGTTGCCGCAGTCAAGGCGATCGCACCGACCTTTGGTGGCATTAACTTAGAGGACATTTCCGCTCCCAGATGTTTTGAAATCGAGGAACGTCTGAAAAAAGAATTAAACATTCCGGTCTTCCATGATGACCAGCACGGCACGGCGATCGTCGTTCTTGCCGGCATCATCAATGGTCTTAAGGTTGTCGGCAAAGACAAAGAAGACTGTCAGGTAGTTGTAAACGGTGCCGGTTCTGCCGGAATCGCCATTACCAAGTTACTGCTCCGCTACGGTTTCAATCATGTGACCATGTGTGACCGCGAGGGCATCATCGGCAAAGATTATCCAAATCTGAACTGGATGCAAAAGGAAATGACCGAGGTCACCAATTTGGAAAATAAAAAAGGATCTCTTGCTGATGCCTTAGTCGGTGCTGATATCTTTGTCGGCGTTTCTGCTCCAAACATTGTTTCCGCCGAGATGGTCGCTTCCATGAACCGCGATGCCATCATCTTTGCTATGGCAAACCCTACACCGGAGATCATGCCGGATGTGGCAAAGGCTGCCGGAGCCAAGGTCGTTGGTACCGGACGCAGTGATTTTCCAAATCAGGTCAACAATGTAGTTGCTTTCCCGGGTATCTTTAAGGGTGCGCTGGAAGGCCGTGCGACACAGATCACAGAAGACATGAAACTGGCTGCCGCAAATGCGCTGGCAAACCTTGTGGATCCTGATCAATTAAACGAAGACTTCATTTTACCGGAGGCTTTTGATCCAAGAGTGGCTCAGGTGGTATCCCAAGCCGTCAAAGATCACATTGTAAGATAAATGCCGCATGCCACAGGGACGTTCCTGTGGCTCTGCAAAAAGAAAGGAGAAATTTATGGCCGAGCCTAATATGATCTACAAAATTTCAGTGCTGCTTCTTCTCTCTAAAGTAGATATTCCTCTGAGCAACGCTCAGATCGTTCAGTTTTTTTTAGATAAAGAATACACAGACTATTTTACCATCCAACAGGTCATCAGTGACTTGGAGGAAGCCCATCTTGTGAGTCTTTCCCAGTCTCACAACAATACCCTGTACTCCCTGACAGATGAGGGAAGTCAGACCCTGTCTCTCATGCGTGACAAGGTCAGTTCTGCCATTGAGGCGGATATGGTCGAGTATCTGTCCAACCACAAATTTGAAATAAAAAAAGACAATGCCCTAACCGCCAACTATGACCTTGCAACCGGCGGTGGTTACATTGTCCATTGTAAATTCACACAGGACGGACACACTATGCTGGATCTGTCACTACACGCTTCTACCAGCGAGCAGGCAGAGACCATCTGCAATAACTGGAAAGTCCGCCATGAGGATGTCTATATGAGTCTCATGGATACTTTGATCCAATAATTTTTGTACCAAAAATCAAAAAGCCGCAGGATGCCCTATGATATGATATGCACCCTGCGGTCTTTTTACTTTTTCTTCTTTACCGAATAGCCAAATGTCCCTAACTTTTCTCCCAGACTATAGTATGTGCCATGGGAATAGGCGATCGGTTCCGCCTGATCCAGACAAAATCTGCCTGTCTCGTCCATATATTTTTCATCTGCATGAACTGCCACCACATCTGCAAGAAACATATGATGAGAGCCAAGTTCCTTGATCTCGCGCACCTTGCACTCGATATTGACCGGGCTTTCTGCGATCAGCGGTGCCGAAACCTCGTCTGCGACTTCCTTTGTCAGATGACACTTGGCAAATTTATCGACATCCCGTCCCGATGTCACGCCACAATAATCGGTCGCCCATGCCAGATCCCTAGTCGTCAGATTGATCACGAACTCGCCCGATTCTTTTATCATATGATAAGAATAGCGCTCCGGCCGCACAGAAATATATGCCATGGGCGGATTGGTACAGATGGTTCCTGTCCACGCCACGGTGATGATATTATCCTGCCCTGCCTGATCCCGCACCGACACCATAACTGCCGGCAGTGGATAGACCATATTTCCAGGTTTCCATGACTGTTTTGCCATTTTTCTCCTTCTCTTTCCCCTATGACTGCATTGCCTGCATCATAGGCGGAATCAACTGTTTTTTTCGCGATACAACATTTGCAAGCATAAAGCCGCCATTTTCCTCTGACACGCCAAAAGCCTGTTCGATCACACCTTTTGCCATGCCTCCGGCATAGATGAGTTCGGTCTCCTCCTGAAAAATATCGGTCAGCATGACAAAGACCATCTTGAGCCCCTTCTCTGCCAATACCTTTTCCAGATATGCCTGCAATTCCGGCTTGATCGAATTCAACTGTCTGCGGCTGACCGCGCTGACCTGTGCCACGCCAAAGGTAATATCATCTGAATCAAAGATCTTGAAATCCTGATAAAAGATCTCTTCGGTCGTCTTGGCGCTGAAATCGGATCCTGCTTCAAACATGGCGGTCGCCAATTCTTCCACATTGACCTCTGCGATCTGCGCCAACTGCTCTGCTACCATCTTGTCTATAGCGGTGCAGGTCGGTGATCGGAACATCAGGGTATCTGAAAGGATAGCAGAGCACAAAAGTCCTGCGATCTGCGAATTGATCTCCACGCCCTTTTCCTGATACATCTGATAAATGATGGTCGCCGTACAGCCCAGCGGCTGGTTTCTGAAAAAGATCGGCGAAATGGTCTCCAGACTGCCTAATCTATGGTGGTCAATGATCTCCAGGATGTCCGCCTGTTCGATCCCGTCGACCGCCTGCGTCCTTTCATTATGATCCACAAGGATCAGTTGTTTCTTTTTCATATTGAGCAAGTTTCTGCGCGACATCATACCAACCAGATGACGCTGCTCATCCAAGATCGGGAAGTCGCGATGGCGGATCTTTGACATAGTCTCCTTGACGTCATCCACATAGTCATCCGGCTCAAAAGTGATGAGATTTTCTTTGGTCATAAAATAGCGAATCGGCATACTCTGATGGATCAGACGCGCCGTTGTAAAGGAATCATACGGTGTTGTGATCAGCACACATTCCTTCTTCTGCGCCCGCTCAATCACGCCCGGGTTGACCTTGGTCTCCCCACAGATGATTACACAACTTGCATTTTGCTCGATGGCGATAAGTTGGCGCGCCGTGATATTTCCCACGATGACCAGATCATCATCCTCGATCTCATCACGCATGGTCTCCCGGTTGCCGGATGCCACGACGACCTTGCCCTTGGTAAAATAGGCATGATCGTTGCCTGTCACCATGCAGCCGTTGATGGTCTCGATGATATTGCGATACTGGGTCTTGGCACGTCCCAAAATACGGTTATCCAAGACATCCATATAGGAATATGCGATATCTCCATTGACGATCAGACCAGTCAGACGTTTGCTCTCATCCACGACCGGCAGGGTAACAACATCCAGAGAACGCATGAGTTCCCATGCCTTTTTCAACGAGAAATGACCACTGACACCCTCGGTCTGACGATAGTCAATATCCTTGATCTGGGCACCGGCATCCGTGATCAGCCCCGGTTCTTTTGCCCCAAAACGCTCCAGCACATAACGCGTCTCATTGTTGATGCTCCCCGCTCTCTTTGCGATAAAATGCCCGTCTTCGGTCTGATTTTTCAAATATGCATATGAAATAGCCGCACATATGGAATCGGTATCCGGGTTCTTATGCCCTACGACCCAAACACATCTTTCCTGTTTTGCCATAATACCCTCCTTAGAAAAAGGGCTCCTAAAAAGAAGCCCCATCCTGTCAAAATACTGATACTATGTATGATATTAGATAATGCCAAAAGTTGCTAAGATCAGTGTCACAACTGCAACGACATTGACGATAGAAACAACTGTCACTAAAGTAATGCGCTTCTTGACAACAGAGAACTCCTCCTCGCTCTTCTTGGCTGTTTCCTCGCGATTATCCAATTCCTTTAAAAGATCCTGAATATTGCGATATTGCAGTACATTCTCAGAGTGTACCTTCTCAGACAGTTCTCCCTTGATCGCATCCAAGCCGGATGTCATATCCTCCAAGGTGTCCTTGACTGCCTGTGTCTGAACGGCTGCATTTTCCTGATTGTCCGCCACTTGCTGCTGAATGCGCTGCTCTAAATCATCTACGCTTCCGCGCAGGGTCTGCATCATGCGATCCACCTGTGTCTCGACATCTGCGGCAATCCCGTCAGCCTCTGCCTGCTTCTTGGCAAGTTCTTCCTGCAACTGGTTGTTGCGTTCTTCCTTGGCGCGAACCATCGCCTCTAATTCCTTGACCTTGCGCTCCTTGGCACTGATCAGGGTCTGTAATTGCTTTGCCTTATCTCGAAATGCATCAATCTGAGCAAGGAGCATATCTTCACCACTCGGCTCCTCCAACATCTCGTCTACCTGATTTTCTACCTTAATCTCTTCCATGATACATGTCCCTTCTTTAATCTAAAGTTTATTTTATCATTGCATGTCCCCTTTGTAAACACACTAAATATGGTAGTCGCTGGATCAAGCAGGCACAGGGCAGATAGACCGAGACAGGCAGCAGGGGCTGGAGCAAGACAACTTTGGAGCAGGTTAGGTGAGTCTCTTCGAGAAACCTTTTTCTTTTAATAAAGTGTCTCTTGCACAGCTTCGACTGCCGTCAGGATGTGTCCGCCTCTGACAGATATTCAGGGCACCACTTATAAGAGATGCTAAGGACTTGAACGGCTACTTGCAACCATTGGTGGCAACCGGCGCAAACGAACATCCGTGTGCGGTTGCGCCTCTCGGGTACATCCCTGTACCCGAGTTGCCTACTTGTGCACAAGTCCAAAGCATCTCTAATGCGTTTTGCATTCATATCTGACAGAGGCGAACATCATCCTAGACGGTTGTCTAACTTTGCAAAGACAGTTGTTGTCAAGAAAAGAAAAAGTTTCTCGTTCAGAGACTCCCTGTTCTGCGACAGTTTCTTGCCCCAGCCCCTGCTGCCTGTCTCGGTCTATCTGCCCTGTGCCTGTCTGTCCCCTCTCCATGCCAAAGGGGACACTCCTTGTGGCAAAAGGAACGTCCCTGGACAAAAAAATCCCGCCGGAGCAAATGCCCCGACGGGATTTATCAGAAGCGCATCAGCACCTCTTTATTTTAGCTGTAAAGATCAACTAACTTCTGTAAGTGATCGTAACGTTCCTTAGCAGCTTCTTCAGACTTAGCAAAGAGTCTTTCAGCACGCTCTGGGAATGGCTTGATCAGACGAGTATAACGAGCCTCGTTGTTCAAGAAGTCTTGGTAAGAACCGTCTCCAGCCTTTGATGTCAAAGTGAATGGATTCTTTCCTTCTGCCTTCTTAGCAGGATCGAATGAAAACAGGTTCCAGTAACCAGCGGCTACTGCCTTCTTCATTTCATCCTGGCAGTGGTTCATACCACCCTTAGCGATACCGTGCAACTCACATGGAGCATAGCCAATGATGAGTGAAGGTCCGTTGTATGCCTCAGCCTCTGCGATAGCCTTAACAGCCTGTGCAGGGTTAGCACCAAGTGCGATCTGTGCAACATATACATAACCGTAACTCATAGCGATCTCTGCAAGAGACTTCTTGCCGATTTCCTTACCAGCTGCAGCGAACTGACATACTTCACCGATATTAGAAGCCTTAGAAGCCTGTCCACCTGTGTTAGAGTACATCTCTGTATCGAATACCATAACGTTGACGTTCTCACCGGAAGCAAGTACGTGATCCAATCCGCCGAATCCGATATCGTATGCCCAACCGTCACCACCGAAGATCCATACAGACTTCTTAGCGAGGTAATCTTTCTTAGCAAGTGCTTCCTTAGCATCCGGGCATCCAGCAGCTGCCGCTTTTTCAAGTTCAACTACAAGTGCTTCTGTTGCAGGAGTATTTGCCTTTGTATCATCTACTGTATCCATGAATGCATCAAATGCAGCCTTAAGTTCTGCAGAAGCCTTATCGCTTTCAGCGCAAGCCTTTGCTGACTCGATAGCCATATCACGGATGTATTTCTGTCCAACGTACATACCAAGACCATGCTCAGCGTTGTCTTCGAACAATGAGTTAGACCATGCTGGTCCCTTCTTAGAGTCCTTATTTACTGTGTATGGTGATGTTGCTGCCGGGTTACCCCAGATAGAAGAACATCCTGTTGCGTTAGAGATGAACATCTGCTCACCGTAGAGCTGTGTGATCAATCTAGCGTAAGATGTCTCAGCACATCCTGCACAAGAACCAGAGAACTCAAGGAGTGGCTGGTTGAACTGTGATCCCTTAGGAGTGATGTCTGATAATCCAACATCCTTCTTACCAACGTTTGCAACTAAGTAGTCAAATACCGGCTGCTCATCTGCCTGTGATTCCTGTGGAACCATAGCGATTGCTGCTGTAGGACATACAGTAACACATTCGCCGCATCCCATACAGTCAAGAGGAGATACGCTCATTGTGTACTTGTAATCTCCACCCTTAGGCTTCATATCAGCAAGTTTGATATTTGAAGGTGCAGCCTTAACTTCGTCGTCACTCAGTAAGAATGGACGGATGGTTGCATGTGAACATACAAATGCACAGTTGTTACACTGAATACACTTCTCTGCATCCCACTCTGGAACCATAACGGCTGTACCACGCTTCTCGTATGCAGAAGCACCTGTTACGAACTGACCATCTACGCAATCTGTAAATGCAGATACCGGAAGGCTGTCACCATCCATCTTTGCGATCGGATCAAGTAAATCATTGACAAGTTTAACAACTTCCGGACGACCTGTACGCTCTGCCTTAGGAGCATCTGCTTCTGGGTTAGCCCAAGATGCAGGAACTTCTACCTTATGTACAGCGTCTACACCGGCGTCGATTGCCTTGTAGTTCATTTCTACGACTGCGTCACCCTTCTTGCTGTAGGACTTCTTAGCAGCCTGCTTCATAAATTCAACAGCCTCGTCGATCGGCATAACATCAGCTAACTTGAAGAATGCTGACTGTAAGATCGTGTTGGTTCTCTTACCCATTCCGATTTCGATAGCCTTATCGATAGCGTTGATCGTGTATAACTGAATGTTGTTATCAGCGATATACTTCTTTGCTTCAGCGTTCAGATGATGTCCTAATTCTTCATCAGACCACTGGCAGTTGATCATGAATACTCCGCCCGGCTTAACATCCTGAACCATCTTCATACCCTGTGTAACGTATGCTGGGTTGTGACATGCAACGAAGTCAGCCTGGTTGATGTAGTATGGGCTTCTGATTGGGTTGTCACCAAATCTCAAGTGAGAAATTGTAACACCACCGGTCTTCTTAGAGTCATACTGGAAGTATGCCTGGATGTACTTGTCTGTGTGGTCACCGATGATCTTTGTAGAGTTCTTGTTAGCACCTACAGTACCATCTCCACCAAGACCCCAGAACTTGCATTCCTTTGTACCAGGAGCAGAAGTGATCGGAGCCGGCTTAACCTCTGGAAGTGAAAGATGTGTAACATCATCTTCGATACCGATTGTGAAACGATGCTTAGGAGCATCCTTCTCTAATTCCTTATATACTGCAAATACAGATGATGGAGGTGTATCCTTTGATCCAAGACCATAACGTCCGCCAACTAATACAACGTCATTCATACCTGCTTCACGAAGTGTGGTAGCAACATCAAGGTATAATGGCTCGCCAAGAGATCCTGGCTCTTTTGTTCTGTCAAGTACAGCGATCTTCTTTGCTGTCTTAGGGATAACCTTAAGTAATGCTTCTGATGACCATGGACGATACAGACGAACCTTAACAAGACCAACCTTCTCGCCTGCTGCTGTCAAGTAATCGATAACTTCTTCAGCGACATCATTGATAGATCCCATTGCTACGATAACACGCTCTGCATCCGGAGCACCATAGTAGTTGAATAAGCCGTAGTTTGTACCAAGTTTTTCGTTTACCTTGTTCATGTACTTCTCTACAACTGCAGGTAACTCATCGTATGCTGTGTTACATGCTTCTCTATGCTGGAAGAATACATCTCCGTTTTCATGAGAACCACGAGCTGCTGGGTGGTTAGGATTCAAAGCGTGCGCTCTGAACTCTTCTACTGCATCCATTGGACACATTTCTTTCAGATCTTCATAATCCCATTTCTCGATCTTCTGGATCTCATGAGATGTACGGAAACCATCAAAGAAGTTAAGGAATGGAACCTTGCCTTCCAATGCTGCCAAATGAGCAACCGGGCTTAAGTCCATAACTTCCTGTGGGTTTGTCTCACATAACATTGCAAAACCTGTCTGACGACAAGCGTAAACATCACTGTGGTCACCGAAGATGTTCAGTGCGTGTGATGATACTGTACGAGCAGATACATCAAATACACATGGCAACTGCTCACCAGCGATCTTGTACATGTTAGGGATCATAAGTAAAAGTCCCTGAGAAGCGGTAAATGTAGTGGTGAGTGCACCAGCTGCAAGTGAACCATGTACAGTACCTGCTGCACCGGCTTCTGATTCCATCTCTACTACTTTAACAGTGCTTCCAAAAATGTTCTTCTGTCCTGCTGCAGACCACTGGTCTACCATATCAGCCATTGGACTAGAAGGGGTGATCGGATAGATACCTGCTACTTCTGTGTAGGCGTATGCTACATGAGCTGCGGCGGTATTACCATCCATAGATTGTTTTGATCTTCCCATGTCGTTTCCTCCTAAAAGACTCTTTTCTTAATATGTACATAAGCATCTACCGGACACAAAAAGGGCACAGTAAATGCGTAATGTCTCTAATTCAATAATATAAGATTTTGACAAAAAAAAATCAATACTTCCCACTGTTTAAAATCAAGTACATTCCTGCACATTTTATCCCGAAAATCCTTGCAAAATAAGGAAAGTACGATACAATAGTAGACGGTGTTTAAATTTAGCAAATTTATGAGGTGTAAAAAATGATACAGGCAAGTAATATCACCCTGCGTCTAGGGAAAAAGGCACTCTTTGAAGATGTAAATATCAAATTTACGGAAGGTAACTGTTATGGACTGATCGGTGCCAACGGAGCCGGCAAGTCAACATTCTTAAAGATCTTATCCGGACAGTTGGAGCCGACCAGCGGCGATGTCATCATCACGCCGGGACAGCGTCTTTCTTTTCTGGAACAGGATCACTTTAAATATGATGAGTTTACGGTCTTAGATACTGTCATCATGGGAAACCAGCGTCTTTATGACATCATGAAGGAAAAAGATGCTATTTATATGAAGGAAGATTTCACGGATGAAGACGGTATCCGTGCAAGCGAACTCGAGGCTGAGTTTGCAGACATGGACGGATGGAATGCAGAAAGCGACGCTGCTACTCTCTTAAACGGTCTTGGCATTGAGCCGGATATCCACTACTCTCTGATGGCAGATCTGACCGGTGCCCAGAAGGTCAAGGTTCTTCTTGCAAAGGCACTTTTCGGAAATCCTGACATCCTGCTTTTGGATGAGCCTACAAACCACTTAGATCTGGATGCAATCGCATGGTTGGAAGAGTTTTTGATCAACTTTGACAATACCGTTATCGTGGTATCCCACGACCGTTATTTCTTAAATAAGGTATGTACCAATACCGCGGATATCGATTATGGCAAGATTCAGTTGTATGCCGGGAACTATGACTTCTGGTATGAATCCAGTCAGCTTCTGATGAAGCAGATGAAAGAAGCAAACAAGAAAAAAGAAGAAAAGATCAAGGAATTACAGGACTTTATCTCCCGCTTCTCTGCCAATGCATCTAAGTCAAAGCAGGCTACTTCCAGAAAACGTGCTTTGGAAAAAATCGAACTGGATGAGATCAAGCCTTCCAGCCGCAAATATCCTTACATTGATTTCCGCCCACAGCGTGAGATCGGTAACGAAGTCTTAAGCGTTGAAAATCTGACAAAGACGATTGACGGCGAAGTTGTTTTAGATCATATTTCCTTTAACCTGCGCCGTGAAGACAAGGTTGCTCTTGTTGGTGCAAATGAGCATGCAAAGACCGTCCTCTTCAAGATTCTTGCCGGTGAGATGGAACCGGATGAAGGTTCTTATAAGTGGGGCGTGACCACTTCACAGTCCTACTTCCCGAAGGATAATACAGAGATCTTTGATACCGATGATGTCATCGTAGACTGGCTGACACAGTTCTCCGAGATCAAGGATGCGACTTATGTCCGCGGTTTCCTTGGCAGAATGCTTTTTGCCGGTGAAGATGGTGTCAAGAAGATGCGCGTCCTCTCCGGTGGTGAAAAGGTGCGTGTTCTTCTCTCCCGCATGATGATCGAAGCATCCAACGTTCTGATGCTCGACGAGCCGACAGACCACCTGGATATGGAGTCCATTACAGCTTTAAATAACGGTCTCATCAAGTTCCCGGGTGTTGTAATCTTTTCTTCCCGCGATCATCAGTTTGTAGAGACTACCGCAAACCGTATCATCGAGATCATGCCAAATGGTCAGATCATCGATAAGATCACAACCTACGACGAATATCTCGAAAGCGACGAAATGGCACGTAAACGTCAGGTCTACGCCATGAGCGATGATGACGCTGCCGACAACTAATTGATTTTAACATGCTTTCTAGCCCTTGTATGCCAAAAGCCATCCAGTGCCACGATTACAAAATCGACACTGGATGGCTTTTTCCAATAACTTTTTTCAATTGTGACACACTTTATGCGCTATTTTTCTTCCTGTAAGATCAGCCGCGCTTTTTTGAGTGCTACGGAGATCACACCTGTTAAAATGGTTGCAGAGATCATCTCGCAGATGGCATTGACACCTACAAAAGCACAGATAAATACGATGATGTTACGTCCACCGATCAGATTCTTCACATAGTCTGTATTTCCGAACAGAACAACCAATGCCACCATGAAAAATACCGTGTTTAAAAAGGCGGATAAAAATCCGGTGATATAGCCGGCCAGTGTCGTATTCTTGGTTGCTTTACGAAGCCAACGGAACAGATAGCCCAAAAGCCAGCCATCTAAAAATCTTGGTACAAAACGCTGGATAAAAGCAAGTACCGGGCTAATACTAAAAAGTGTTGCCCCCATGGCACTGACACCACCGATACCGATACACTGTCCAAAACTGGTCAGTCCAAATACGGCTCCAAGCACGGCTCCGCCCAATGGGCCACAGGCAATGGCTGCGATTGCCACCGGAATCATATTAAATGTGATCGCAAGTGGTCCGATATTAAGATATCCTAGCGGCGTGTATGACATAAGTACCAAAACTGCGATCATGAGTCCTAATACCGTCAACTGTTTTGTTGATAATTTTTTTGTTTTCATTTCTCTATCCCTTATGCTGAATGTTAATATTTACCATAGAGATAGTACCACAGCACAAGGCACACCGCAAGGAAGAACTTTATTTGGTCATCAGACGATAAGATACCGAATCCGCCAACTGCTCTAAAGTTCTTGTAGCACAGGTCTTGACATCCTCCATATCCAGATACTGTCCTCTGTTGTAACCGCGATAAGTAACCGTCTTACTTCCGTCTGCATTTTCTGTCACCGTAGCGATTCCTTCTTCTATTTTTTTCTGCACTTTGTCGGAAAGTTCCACACCAGGAGCAACCGTCGTTGCGACCCAGTCTGGGCCTTGTGCATCCGGTTCAAAGGCATTCCAGAACTCAACTACATTTTTAAAGAATCCACCATAGACCTTAAATTCCTGTTCACGCACATAGCCGTTGTCTGCAAACTCTGCCGGCGTTCCGTGTACGGCTACCTTTAAAAACTGGCTGCGGTATCCTCCCATGATCAGATCATTTCCTGCTGCAAGGTCAAGATGTTTTTGACTCTTTGAACCCCAGTCTGTCATAACCAGTCCTCGGAATCCCCACTCACCGCGCAGCACATTTGTGATCAGTTCATAACTTGATGATGTGTGCGTGCCATTTAAGCAGTTGTAACTGGTTATCACTGTCTTTGGATCTGCTTCGCGCACGCAGATTTCAAAACCACGGAGATAAATCTCACGCAGCGCCCGCTCTGTCACCGTGTTGTTTTCCTGCGTTCGATCCTCCTCCTGATTGTTTGTTGCAAAGTGTTTGATGGAAACACCTGCACCCGGTGTCTTCTGCACACCGATCGTCATGGCAGCAGCCATTTTACCGGAAAGAAGCGGATCTTCAGAAAAATACTCAAAAGCACGACCGCCTAAATGTTCTTGCTTCTGCCGTTTCCTTTTGTACACGTTCTATACATGCCTGTGGTGTCGTAAGGACATCCATCTCATGATCTGCCTGCAATTGATTGCTTACCTGACGCAGTCTTGCTGTCGCATCTAGGCAAAGTAATGCCGCCACTGCCGTATTCTTAGAATCACTTCCCAAACGGATCAGATAATCTCCGGCTTCCATGATAAATGCTGCGGTTTCCATATCATAACTTGCCATAGATTCCGTCGGAATCCTAAGGGTAAGTTCCTCTGCTTCTCCTGCTGCAAGTGCTTTCGTCTTGCCATAGGCTTTTAATTCCTGATATGGTTTGCAAAGTTTACCATTTGGTGTGCTCACATAAACCTGTGCCACAAAACGTGATCTTATAGGACCAACATTTTTTACCTTAACCTTTAATGTGACCTCTTTCCAATCTGCTGCGATCTCCACCAGTTCATACTCCGGTTTGCCATAAGAAAGTCCATAACCAAACGGATAGAGTGGTTCTACGCCAAAACTGTCAAAATAGCGGTAACCGACAAAAATATCCTCCACGTAATCTTCCTGCAGATTGTTGCCGTCATTGGAACCAAAAGTAGCACTTGCCGGATTATCCTGGTAATTTTTTGCCCAGGTATCGGTCAGATGACCGGATGGACTGCTTTTTCCTGTCAGAATATCTGCCAGCGCATTTCCGGCCTCCATACCTGCCTGTCCTAAAAGAAGTGCCGCATCAATTCCTTCGATCTCCCCGATAAAATTAGCGTCAATCACACAAGTATTCAGTACGATAATGGTATGTTCAAAGGATGCTGCAATCTTTTTTATGTTATCCATTTCCCGATCAGACAGATAATAATCCCCTTTTTTTGCACGTCGATCATGATTCTCTCCGGCATTTCTTCGGACAACATAAAGCGCCGTCTTTGCACTACTACTTTCTTTGATATCTGCATCTGTCACTTCAATATCATCAATCAGAATGCTAAGGCCAGACCATGACCGATCCAGTTTGGACAAAGTCTTATCTTCCTTATTTGCTTTTTTACTGGCCTCCTGATAACGCTTTAACCAGTTTTTTGATGTAATTTGAATGCCTGCATTTTCCAATCCCTGCATGACATTTATCGTATAAGGTGCCATAACATAACCAGAGCCGGATCCGCACACAATGGTATCCACTGCGCCCGCCCCAAAAAGTGCCAGTTCTTTTTCAGCCAGCGGCAATAGATCCCCCTCATTCTTCAACAGCACAATACCGTCTGCTGCGATCTTTCTTGCATCCTGCATATGCTCCGGATATGGATGTTTTGCTGCTTTTCCGGTGATAAAGCCAATCGCCTGCCGAATATCCATAATAAAAACCTCCTGCCTGTTTTTTTATTATTTTAACATCTTAAAGATACAAAAAGAATATTCATTTTATATGATTGATTTACTTAATAAACATAATGTATACTTAAAGACTCTATCCGGGATTATCTGCATCGGAAAATATCATCATAAGCACTCATGCACGCCCCTATGTTTATGATTCACTATTGACCCGGTAGTATTCCCATGCACATTGTGCTATCATAGATTACTGAACCAAAACACATTTTAACAGAAAGAAAAACACATGAAGATAAAAAATACACTCAGCATACTTCTTTGCATCATCACCATCGCTCTTACTCTTATTTTCCATGAGCGTTTGGAAGAAAAAATACCGCATCTGCATGCACAAAATGTAAACGCTGCCGAGGATTTCTTGCCAGATTCACTGTATGCCGGCATTGTTTCCCAGACCTATCAATACAACCACAAAATCATAACCGGAGAGATTTCTCTCGATGATATTGCTCCTTTTTCCGAAGACCAGGTCTACACCTTTTTACAGGGACACCGTGCCTGGAGCGCCGGTGCCACATGGTCTGGCCAATGGTGTCAGAAATACGCCAAGGGACAGTATTTCAGTGGTTTTGGCTGTGGTTTCTGCTGTGTTGCCAACGTCTATAGCACCCTTTCGCCTTACACTTGCTCTCCCCTTGACGTCTACGATTATGCCTATAAGGAAACCGGCTATGCTCCTACCAAGGCATCCGCAGCTTTGGATTGGGGCAATATGAAAGTCATTCTTCGAGATATGGGAATGGACTGCGATGTGTATTATAAGGCGAACGACTATGCAGATTTTCAAAAGCAGGTAAAGACCAGCAAGATGACCATCGCCCTCGTCAGCAGTGCCAATGATGACAAACTCTGGCAAAGAGTTCCGGGTCACTATGTGACGCTCTGCCTCTATAACCCCACGGATGACACGATTCTCCTAGGTGACCCGGGATCTCCGACCAACAACCGGTCGCGCGTTCCCCTATCCTACGTTTATGACGCACTAAAAACGACCAGCAAGTTTCAATACCTACTGGTCGATGATTACGCAGAGGCAGACAATACTTGGCTGCATGACGGGATCGATGACAACTGGATCGCACCGGAGAATTTATAAATCTACCGATATTCCATGTCGGCGTAGACAGAGGCTACTGTAGTTCTGGCGGATTGCTGCTGAAGGACGAATATTCATATTGGCACCTCCTTGAAATAGCTGCGATAGTAATATTCTACTCATCTCATACAACAAATACAGAAAAATTGATCAGATTGGTTCTTAATGAAAAAACCTATCCCTCCAGATCTAGGCGCATATAGATCAGTTCCTGATATCCACTCATTCTGGAACAAAAGCCCTTGGGATTGCGTCCATATTCCACAAAACCCAGTTTCTGGTATAAGTGGATGGCAGATACATTATCCGCTACCACATCTAATTCCACTTGCGCATAGCCTGCATCTTTTGCACACTGCACACAGGCTTTGGTCAATGCCGTACCAAGTCCCAGTCCCCAGTATTCCTTTACAAGGCAAATACCAAATTCTGCCCGATGGCTGACTTTGTGACATGCGCCCACAGCATCGATCCCTGCCATTCCTACCACCTGATTTCCCACCAACGCAAGGATTTCCACCTCATTTGCACTTGCTGTTTTTCTTTCCAAAAACTCGCTTTCCTGTTCAGCATCCATAGAGGACTCATCCGGATAAGATAGAAGGAAATCTGTTTCTTCATGCGTAAGGTTAAAAACTTCCAGCGCTGCCTGCCCATCAGAAGCCACTCCACTTCTTAAAATTGCCGCCTGTCCATTTTTCATGATCAAATTTTTTCTGTATTGCATACCTGTTCCTTTCGTGTCATGTACTTTTTATCCATCATAACACAAAGAATAAAAGCATTGGTGAGTTCTCTATTTTATCAAGATCATCAATGCTTTTTCCTCGTTTTTTCTCCGTGAAATCTTACGATTTTCCTACAAATATTTTAGGTCTGTGGTAAGTCAGCCAATGATTTTGCCAGTTCTTCATCGGTCGGGATGTAATCGCCCATCTCGCCGTCATTGTATTTCTGGTATGCCACCATATCAAAGTAACCGGTTCCCGTCAAGCCAAAGACAATATTCTTTTCTTCTCCGGTCTCCTTGCAGCGCAGGGCTTCATCAATAGCAACCTTGATGGCGTGGCTGCTTTCCGGTGCCGGTAAAATACCCTCCACTCTGGCAAACTGCTCTGCTGCTTTAAAGACTTCAGTCTGCTCTACGGAACGGGCCTCCAACAATCCCTGATCGTATAATTCGGATACGATGGAACTCATGCCATGATAACGCAGGCCACCGGCATGGTTGGCAGACGGAATAAATTCACTTCCCAAGGTGTACATCTTTGCCAGCGGGGTAACCTTTCCGGTATCGCAGAAGTCATATGCATATTTACCTCTTGTCAGGCTCGGACAACTTGCCGGCTCCACTGCGATGATCTGGTAATCATTCTCGCCCCTTAACATTTCGCCCACAAATGGGGAGATCAGACCGCCCAGATTGGAACCGCCTCCGGCGCATCCGATGATAACATCTGCTTTGACGCCATATTTATCCAGAGCTGTTTTGGTCTCTAAACCAATGACAGACTGATGTAACAAAACCTGTGCCAAAACGGAGCCTAACACATATCGGTAACCTTCCTGCTTGGTCTCAGCCTCGACTGCTTCGGAAATAGCACATCCCAGACTTCCGGTCGTTCCCGGAAATTCTGCATTGATCTTTCTTCCGATCTCCGTTATCATGGAAGGGGAAGGTGTTACCGTCGCACCATAGGTTCTCATTACCTCCCGGCGGAATGGCTTTTGCTCATAAGAACATTTCACCATATAGACCTGACAATCCAGATCAAAATAAGAGCATGCCATGGAAAGTGCTGTTCCCCATTGTCCGGCTCCGGTCTCTGTCGTCACGCCCTTCAGACCCTGCTTCTTAGCATAATATGCCTGGGCTATGGCGGAGTTCAACTTGTGACTGCCGGATGTATTGTTGCCCTCAAACTTATAGTAAATATGTGCCGGTGTGCCAAGTTTTTCCTCCAGGCAATAGGCTCTTACTAAAGGCGATGGGCGGTACATTTTATAAAAATTCCGGATCTCTTCCGGGATATCAAAATACGCTGTCGTATCATCCAGTTCCTGCTTTGCCAGTTCCGTGCAGAATACCGCTTCCAGATCCTCAACGGTCATAGGCTGCAAGGTTGCAGGGTTTAAGAGTGGTGCAGGTTTCTTCTTCATATCTGCTCTAACGTTATACCATTGCTTTGGCATCTCCTGTTCATCCAGATAAATCTTGTAGGGAATTGTTGTCTTGTTCATGTTTCTTCCTTTCCTTGCTTTGCGAAATTTATTTACATGGAATGAGAGTGTGCGCTTACCTGATCTGATTAGCGGTCGTCAAATACACCATATAAATGCGTGTATTTTCCTCGTTGCCATAACAAAAAAACTCCCGTCCTAAATACATAGGACAGAAGTTATACTCCTGCGGTGCCACCTAATTTCATCCTGCTTCGGACAGAATACCCTCATTTATGTACCAACATACATAATCTGCTGTAACGTGCATCCCACGTCTCCCCTACTCGCCTGTGCTTTCAGTTCGCCCTCTGCAGTCCATTCTAGCACCCTTTCACCACTGTTATCCCACCACCAACAGTTCTCTGTGCACTTCCAAATGCTATACTCGTCTGCATCATCGGTTTTAATATAGTGACAGGATAATACATTAGTGCGGTAAAGTCAAGAGGTTTCTAAAAAAATATCTCCCCACCATACGGTAGGGAGATAAATTACATATGAATCCGCAATTACTTATTAGCAATAGCTGCCTGTGCAGATAGGTAAAAATATGGGGGTTTTTAATGAAATGAGCATTGTCCTCATTCTCTCCCCTATGTACCGAGGAAATCTTTTCGATTTCCTCCAATTTGATAATGCAGTTTTTCTTTCTGCCTTCCGCTGTAAAGGTCGCTTTCACATCTGCTGTCCCATTCAGATTAACATACCAATCAAATGTAGTATCCGATGTTGGTGTTATCAAATATACAAACTGATTGACAACATCGTGGCTGATAGTGCTACCACTAAAATCAACAAGGCTGTTCAGAGCAGAACGGATACCCTCTATATCCAATCCTTTCGGATTGCTTTTTTCCTGTGGAATTTCATCAAGTGCTTTTTGAAGTTTCTTGATTTCTTCATCGACAGGACTTCTCATTGCTTGATACTCGTCTTTGGAAATCTCTCCATCAGCTCTCATAGCAATCAAGTTAGTCATTCTGCTATTTGCCTTATCCAATTTCGCCTGTATCGTTACCGTATCGGATTGAGTTTCGTTAGATTTTTCTTCCTTATAATAACACTTAATAAGGTCTAACGCAATCAGTACAGACTCTTTTCTCTCTGTCCAGAGATGCTCTAACAGAGCTTTTGCCATAAAATCAAGTTTCCAATCGGTTATCATTCTGCTGTCACAATATCCCTCAGTGTCTAAACCGATTTCAGCTCTTTTCCGTTTAATTCCGTTGTTAAGCTGATTGTAGCATTGATAACCGTAAGAGGTTTTTCCGTCCAATTTCGTATGCCATTTGTTTTTACGATATGATGAGCCGCAGGAGCAACGCAGCTTGTTGACCCATATATCTCGTGAATCACGCTTACTATGTGTGTTTTTTCCTGCCGATACACATACAGGTTTTACTCTGCTTTCCCTTATTGCCTGTGCTTTATCCCATATCTCTTGAGAAATAATAGCAGGGAAATCTCCCTCAACATATTCATAAGTGGACATATCAAGATTGTTAATTCGCTTCTGCTCTAAAAAATTATTGCTTCTGGATTTGTTGTAACACTTTGTTCCTGTGTAGGTGGCATTTTTAATCGCTCTCATAATATTTGAAACGCTCCACTTTATAAGTCCAGAGGCTGTTTTCCTTTTTCGCTCCGTCAAAATCTTTGCGATTTTCATCGAGCCATAACCTTGCAGATACAAATCATATATCATTCTGACTGTTTCTGCCTGTTCCTCATTGATAACATAGGTATCTCCAACACGGTCATATCCTAAAATATTACCGTTTCCATAGAGAACACCATTATCACGGCTGATTTTCTGACCTGCTTTTACACGCTCGGAAGTCTTGCGACTTTCTTCCTGTGCCAATGTTGCCATAAGAGATAGCCGCAGTTCTCCATCTCCGTCCATTGTCCAAATATTATCGTCGATAAAAAACACCTCAACGCCTATGCCTTTCAACTCTCTTGTAACAACAAGGGTATCCACAACATTTCGTGCAAAACGGCATACCTCTCTGGTAACAATTAAATCAAATTTACCTTGCTTAGCATCTTCAATCATTTTCAAAAAGGCAGGACGTTTTTTTGCCTGTGTTCCCGTGATACCCTCATCAATATATCGTTCACAAACCGTCCAGTTCGGATGATATTTTACTTGGTCATCATACCATTGTAACTGATTTTCCAATGCAGATAACTGTGCTTCGTGTTCTGTTGATACACGACCATAAATAGCAACATTTCTGGCTCTATTTCTATCAAACTGAGCATAATCTGTGAGCTTAAATCGGTAATTATATTCATTTACTGCTGTATTCATAAAGCATACCTCCATTTCTGTGCTGATTACATTCTACCTATTATCAAGCCGCTTGTGAAATGTGCGAATTGTTGTGCTTCACGATATTTGTATATGTGGCTTGATTTATTTTCCCTTTTTCAAGAAGTATCTCAATGAGTTTCAGAGCTGCGGTATATTTATCTACTTTAATATTATCCATTTTGACCTCCTTTCAGAGAAACACTAATGGCAAGAGCCTTGTCAACTCTTGCTTTTCATGTTGGCGGCAATCCGCTTGTAGCCTGCAAGGTTTCCCGCATATATCGGGCTTCTTAAAATGCCCCTTACGCTGTTCTCGCTCCAAATATAACGGTTCTCCTCATTCTCCTCAAAATACCTCTCATAGCCTGTTGCCCCCTGCTCCGCCGCATAAGCGGCGGGGCGTAAGATATGCTGTTTGTTGATGTGCTTGCGGATTTTGGCGATTCCGTTGCCCGCTAACGCAAGGTCAAATATTTCCCTTACCACATGGGCAACTTTGTCATCTATCAGCAGATGGTTGTGGTCGGCGGGGTCTTTGACGTAACCGTATGGTGCTGTCGTCCCCATGAATTTCCCCTGCTGAAACCTCGCTCGGTACGCCGATTTTATCTTGACCGACACATCGGCGGAATACATTTCGTTTAGGATGTTGCGGAAAGGCGTGATGTCCATAGCGGATTTATTGAGCGTGTCCACGCCGTCATTGACCGCTATATACCTCACATTATGCTCTGGGAAAAACACTTCCAGATACAGTCCGCAATCAAGATAGTTCCTCCCCAGACGAGATAAATCTTTCGTGATAACGCAGTTTATCAGACCGCTTTCAATGTCCTTAATCATGTTCTGGAAACTTGGTCTTTGGAAATTTGTACCAGAGTAACCGTCGTCCACATACGTTTTTGCTAAGTGCCATCCCTGCTTTTTCACATAATCCGTGAGGATGGATTTCTGTGTCGCAATGCTCGCACTCTCGTTATCCGTGCCATCGTCTTTTGACAAGCGGCAGTACATGCCGACTTCATAAATCTTGTTCTCCATTCTTATTCCTGCCATACTGTAAAACCTCCATATCTGTCCTATCTGTTTTCATGTTCCATTGCGTACATTCTAAGCGGACAGCCCCTCATTGTCGAAGGTGTCGCCCTCGGCAATCTTCTTCCGAATATCCTC
>ENA-ORCN01000049-ORCN01000049.1-human-gut-metagenome-genome-assembly--contig:-NODE-49-length-86724-cov-22.364410_pt1 | contig 86724 bp, 77 predicted proteins | sample MGYA00242984_ERZ507984 | MGnify/ENA primary metagenome ERZ507984 (study PRJEB26167, sample SAMN06115395) | human gut metagenome | host: Homo sapiens | place: China:Hubei | collected 2016-05-19 | study... | reverse complement strand
TGCCTCCCGTAGGAGTCTGGGCCGTGTCTCAGTCCCAATGTGGCCGTTCAACCTCTCAGTCCGGCTACCGATCGTCGCCTTGGTGGGCCGTTACCTCACCAACTAGCTAATCGGACGCGAGGCCATCTCAAAGCGGATTGCTCCTTTTCCCTCTGCTCGATGCCGAGCCGTGGGCTTATGCGGTATTAGCAGTCGTTTCCAACTGTTGTCCCCCTCTTTGAGGCAGGTTCCTCACGCGTTACTCACCCGTTCGCCACTCGCTCGAGAAAGCAAGCTCTCTCTCGCTCGTTCGACTTGCATGTGTTAGGCGCGCCGCCAGCGTTCGTCCTGAGCCAGGATCAAACTCTTTATAAATGATATTTATCACTTAAAAAGTGTTAAATCTCTCTTCGCTCAGCACGCAATCGCTTGCGTCCTGTGTGAATTACTTTGTTTGGAATTGTTTAACGTGTTTTTCCAACACGAAAATAGGTTCCGTTACAAGTTTTTCGATATTGTTCAATTTTCAAGGTCCTGTGCGCCTCAGCCTTAGCGGCTGGCGGCTTGATTATTTTACCACAGATGTGATTTTTTGTCAAGCACTTTTTTGAGAAGCTTTTCGATCTTTTCGAACTTGTGGCTCGTTTTTCAACGTATCCATATTGGTTCTTTCGCTTTGCTTCCGCCGCTTTCAGAAGTCATTCTTTCCGGCGGCCCTTGGCGCTCAAGTATAATACCACATCCCCAGCCTTCTGTCAACACTTTTTTGCATCTTTTTTGAGTTTTTTCTATATTTCTTGAATTTGTTTCATTTCCCCGGCCGTGTGTTTCTTTTTTAATCCCATAAACAGCACAAAGCCCCGCGCGCAAACGCAGGGCTTTGAAATACAAATGATCACAGTTCTCCCCGGCCAGACAGCGCTCGGTACAGGGTCGTCTCATCGGTATACTCCAGGCTGGCACCCACGGGCAGGCCATAGGCCAGACGGGTGGTCTTGATGCCCAAGGGCTTGATGAGCTTTGCCAGATACATTGCCGTTGCCTCACCCTCAACGGTGGGGTTCATTGCCATGATCACCTCCTTCACTTCACCGTCCCCCAGACGGGCCAGCAGTTCCTTGACCGTCAGCTGTTCAGCACCGATGCCGTCCATGGGGCTGATGAGACCGTGGAGCACATGGTACATTCCATGGTACTCCCGGGTGCGCTCAAACGCCTGCACATCACGGGGCGTTTCCACCACACAGATGACAGAGCGGTCTCGCTTGGCACTGGCACAGATGGGGCAGAGCTCGGTTTCGGTATAATTCTGGCAGACACGGCAGCGGTGGAGCTTGGTGTGGGCGTTCTGGATCGCACCCGCCAGTGCGGCGGCATCCTGATCCGACATACTCAGTACCTGATAGGCCATCCGGGTCGCACCCTTCCGCCCAATGCCAGGGAACTTGCTGAATTCTTCGATCAGCTTTTCCAGCGGGGCTGCATTATAACCCATGGTGCTCCTCCACTTTGATCAAAGACCGGGAATGTTCAGGCCGCCGGTCAGTTTGCCCATTTCGGCCTCGGCAGTCTCATCCACCTGCTTGACAGTTGCATTGACGGCAGCAGCCACCAGGTCTTCCAGCATCTCGATATCATCGGGGTCCACGGCCTCAGGCTTAATGGTGATGCCCAGCACCTCATGCTTGCCGTTCATCTTCACAGTGACCATCTCACCGGATGCACTGCCGGTGTACTCAGCAGCTTCCAGCTCTGCCTGCTTGGCCTTCATATCTTCCTGCATCTTCTGGGCCTGACGCATCAGGGAGTTCATATCGGGGCGGCCGAAGCCTGCGGGCATTCTTGCTTTCATGGTTGGTTCTCCTTTTATTTATCGTTTTTTGCGTTCACTATCCTCAATCGACACCTCCAGCCCCAGCTGTTCCAGCTTGCGGAGGGATTCCTCGGCGTTGGCCGAAGCGCGATTGACTGTCTTGGATTCATAGGGGCCGATGGGCACCGCCACACCGGACACCTGTGCGATCAGCTTTTTGATGAGCTTCTGGCTTTCCTTGTTGGCGCGGATAAAATCCCGGAAGGTCTTTCCGCCATCGATGAGCACCCGGGTACCATCAAAGTAACCCTTGGACTTTTTCAGGTAGGTGTAGAGCATGGGATCCTGTTCCTGCAGGAGCTTGATGACCTCTGCCCATTGCGGGAAGGGATTGATCCCCTCTGCCGCCACCTTGCGGGGCTTATTCAGCGCCGGGTCAGCCGTATATTCCGGCTTGGGCTCCGGCTGAAGCTGGGCCGCAGGCACTTCCTGCGCGGGAGCCGGAGGCGCTTCTCTTTGCGGAGACGCAGCCGGGGCCGGCTCGTCCCAGGGGGGCGGGGCCTCCGAAGTTACCGGCGGTTCCTCCGGCAGGGGCGGCAGCTCTTCTTCCGCAGAAGCTGCTGCTTCTGCCTTGGGCGGTTCCACGGGCTGAGGTGCCGGTTCCGGCTCAGACTGCTGCATCGGTGCCGGTTCCACAGAAGGTTCCTGCACGGGAGCCGATGCCGCCGGTGCACATACAAAAGGTTTGACCGGTGCCGACGCAAACGGTCTGGGGGCCTCCTGTGCAGGGACCGCAGGCCGGGCGGCGGGCACAGCCTGTACCGCCACCTGCTGGGGCAGCTCCGAAAGGCTGAACAGGGCCAGTTCCAGCTCTATCCGCTGGTCACTGCCACGGGTCATGTGCTCCAGAGCGTTGCCCAGAGCCCGGATGGCCCGGATCGCCTCCCGCTGCCCCATCCGGGGGCCTTTTTCCAGATAGAGCTTTTCCTCTTCCGGGGATACACCCGAGAGCAGTGCCTGCCCGCCGGGCAGGGCCGCCAGCATCAGCGCACGGTAATGGGCAATGAGCTCCTCAGTCAGCCGCTTCACATCCACCGACTGCTGACGCAGCTGAGCCAGCTGTGCCAGTGCTGCGGCGGCATCCTGCGCTTCCAGCGCATCCGAAATATGGAACAGATAGCTCCGGTCGGTCACACCTGCCATCCGGCGGACAACGTCCGCATCGATCTTTGCCGTGACACCGGCACAGGTATCCAGAATGGACAGCGCGTCTCGCATGGCACCATCGGCAAGGCGGGAGATGAGCTCCGCCCCCTCGCCGGACAGCTCCAGTCCCTCCTGCCCGGCGATGTACTCCACACGCCGGGCGATATCCTCGGGGCCGATGCGGGTAAAATCGTACCGCTGGCACCGGGAAAGGATGGTGGCGGGAACCTTCTGGATCTCCGTGGTCGCCAGAATAAAGATGACGTGGGCGGGCGGCTCCTCCAGCGTTTTCAGCAGGGCATTGAACGCTGCCGTGGAGAGCATGTGCACCTCGTCGATGATATATACCTTATAATGACAGGCGCTGGGGGTGTAGGCCGTTTCATCACGCAGATCACGGATATCGTCCACGCCGTTGTTGGAGGCCGCGTCCATCTCCACCACGTCCAGAATGCTGCCGTTGTCGATGCCCCTGCAGATCTCGCACTCACCGCAGGGGTCACCGTTCTGGGGATGCAGGCAGTTGACTGCCTTGGCAAAGATCTTGGCACAGCTGGTCTTGCCGGTGCCGCGCACGCCGGTAAACAGATACGCGTGGCCCACACGGCCTGTGGCGATCTGGTTGCGCAGTGCGGTCACGATGCCGCGCTGGGCAACCACATCCTCAAACCGCTGGGGCCGCCACTTGCGGTACAGGGCTCGATACATCCGCTTCTCCCCTTTCAACAAAAAAGCCGGGCAGCGCTGACGGGGTTTGACCCCCGCCTTGCGTAACTCGGCATACGGATGCAGGCTGACTGAAACGCACGGGACACACCGCTTAAGGCTGCTTGGTTCCCCACCTGACCTGGTTCACAGCGGCCCCATCGTACAGGGCCCGCATCCGTATGCCGAACCACGCAGCAGGCGCTGTCCGGCATGGCACATTTTGTGCTTGATTATTATAGCATGTTTCGGGGGAGAATGCAAGTATTAAACCTTACCGACATCGCTTAGAAAATACGAAGCTGCACGTTCCCTTATACAGCAAAAGCCCCCTCCGGTGCAAAACCGGAGGGGGCAAAAGCGCTTAATTCACAAATTAAGACTGGCAGGCAGTGATCAGGCTCATCTTGTAGACTTCGTCAGCGTTGCAGCCACGGGACAGGTCGTTGATGGGTGCGTTCAGGCCCTGCAGGATGGGGCCGTAGGCAGCGTAGCCGCCCAGACGCTGTGCGATCTTATAGCCGATGTTGCCGGCCTCGATGCAGGGGAAGATGAAGGTGTTGGCCTGGCCAGCGACCTTGCTGCCCTTGCACTTGACCTGTGCAACTTCGGGAGCAACGGCAGCGTCAAACTGCAGCTCGCCGTCCACAGCCAGCTCGGGGTCCATCTCCTGAGCCTTGATGGTAGCGTCATGGCTCAGAGCAACGGTGCCGCCCTTGCCGGAACCCTTGGTGGAGAAGCTCAGAACTGCGACCTTCGGATCGATGCCGAACAGCTTTGCGGTCTTGGCAGTCTCAACGGCCACCTCAGCCAGCTTTGCGGATGCAGCGAGCTTGACCTCGCCGGTAGCCTTATCAACGGTATCGGTGTAATCAATGTTGACAGCGCAATCGCCCATGGCAATGCGCTTCAGGCCCTCTTCGCCAAAGTCACGGTCCAGAATGAAGCAGGAGCTCACCAGGTGTGCGCCCTTCTTGGTCTTGACCAGCTGCAGAGCGGGGCGGATGGTATCGGCGGTGGAGTAAGTAGCGCCGCCCAGCAGGCAGTCAGCCTTGCCCATCTTGACCAGCATGGTGCCGAAGTAGTTGGACTTCTTCAGCATTGCGGTACACTCTTCAGCGGTCTGCTTGCCCTTGCGCAGCTCGACCATGGTGTTCACCATCTCGTCGAAGCCTGCGTAGTTCTCAGGGTCAATGATCTCAGCAGCGGAAATATCAAAATTGCCTGCGGCAGCAGCAGCCTTGCACTCAGCCTCGTTGCCCACCATGACAACCTTCAGAACGCCCTCGGCCAGCAGCTTGCTGGCTGCCTCCAGGATGCGGGGGTCATTGCCCTCGGTAAAAACGATCGTCTTGGGGTTTGCCTTCAGCTGTGCTACCAGCGGTGCGAACATATCAGCCATTGTTGATTACCTCCGAATTAACTATCCAATATTCACATCCGGGTGCCTGTTGGACACAAGGATGCCTTTCTCTTTTATTCTAGCACACCCGGCAAAAAGTTCAAGACAAAATTGGCTTTTTGTGCTATTATTTTAGGAGAAAACCATTTTTTATTTGTGAATAAATTATCATTCAGCTGCAAGGAGATCAAACTGCTATGGATTGGGATACATTAAGGGCCGAGTGCCTTGCCTGCCGCAGATGTGAGCTGTGTGCCGACCGCACCCATGTGGTGTTCGGGCAGGGTGTCCAGACTGCTGAGGTGCTGTTCGTGGGCGAAGGCCCGGGCCAGAGCGAGGACGAGCAGGGCCTGCCCTTTGTGGGCCGCAGCGGCCAGCTGCTGGACAAATACCTGTTTGCCATCGATCTGGACCGGAGCAAAAACTGCTACATTGCCAACATCGTCAAGTGCCGCCCGCCCCAGAACCGTGACCCGCTGCCCACCGAGAGCGAGGCCTGTATGCCATGGCTCCGGGAGCAGTTCAAACTGCTGCAGCCAAAGATCGTGGTCTGCCTGGGCCGCATCGCTTCCCAGCGGATGATCCGCACCGATTTCTCCGTGACCAAGGAGCACGGCACCTTTGTGCAAAAGAACGGCGTATGGTTCATGGGCACCTTCCACCCCGCTGCCCTGCTCCGGCAGGCGCAGAACAAACCCGCCGCCTTTGCGGATTTTGTGGCCCTGCGGGATAAAATCAACAAAGTCTGTCTGCATACCTATTATTAACCCTTCCACCCAAGTATCATCTCCCTTCATTTTTGCATACCCTAAAGCAAAAGTGAGGTGTTCTGATATGAAAACGATCCAAAGCCGTTCCCCCGATTTCTTTCTGGGGGCCACCACACCGGCGGGCTTCAAGGGTTATTTTGAGCCGCTGCGCCGGGAGCCCGGGATGCAGATGCTTCTCATCAAAAGTGGGCCGGGATGCGGCAAATCCACCCTGATGAAGCATCTGGCCCAGGCCGCCGAGCAGCAGGGCCAGCGCATCGAAAAGATCCACTGTGCCAGCGACCCGGACAGTCTGGACGGGGTCATCTTCCTCGACCAGAGGCGCGCCATCATCGATGCCACCGCGCCCCATGTGGTGGAGCCGGACGCGCCCGGGGCTGATGAGCTGGTGGTGAGCCTGTACCACACCATCGATGCCGGAAAGCTGGCTCCCCACCGGGACGAGGTCAAGGCCCTGTTTGCCCGGAATGCCGCCCTGCGGGGCCGGGCAGCCCGGTATATCGCATCGGCGGGCAGCCTGATGCTGGACAGCCGCCGGGCCGAAGCCTGCAGCGCCAACTTTGAAAAGGTGCGCCGCTACGTCAAGCGTCTCTGCACCCGGCTGCTTCCCCGCACCGAGGGCACCGCCAGCGAGGAGCTGCGGCTGCTCTCAGCCATCACCCCCAAGGGGATGGTATTCTACCGGGGCACGGTGGAAGCGCTGGCCGACCGGTATGTGGTATTCCGGGATGATTACGGGGCGGTCTCCCGCCTGCTGCTGGAACTCATCCGGGCCGAAGCTCTGGCCCGGGGCTACCACATCATCACCTGCCCCTGTGCTATGCACCCTGAAGATCAGATCGACCACATCTTCATCCCGGCCCTGCGGCTGGCTTTTTTGACCGACAACCTCTGGCATCCCATCCAGCTGCCCGGCGTGCAGGCCGTGCGCTGCACCCGCTTTGTGGACCGGGAGAACCTGTCCGGCTTCCGTGCCCGCCTGCGCTTCAACGACCGGGCCGCCTCCGAGCTCATCGACCAGGCTGTCGCCCTGATGGCTCAGGCCAAGAACTGCCATGATGAGCTGGAGACTTATTACCGGGCCGCCGTGGATTTTGACCAGGTGAATGCTGTTGCAGCAAATTGTCAAAAGATCCTGGGTCTCGGGTAGGCCCTGTTCTGTACAGCCTGACCGAAGCGCAGAATTTCAAGAGAAAGGAAGTGAACCCCATGCCAACCATCCGTCTCTCTGTCCGGGAGCTGGTGGAGTTCCTGCTCCGCACCGGCAGTATCGACAGCCGCTTTACCGGCTTTGACCGGGCCAACGAGGGCGCACGCATCCACCGCAGGCTCCAGAAGGCGGCGGATGAAGGCTACGCCGCCGAGGTGTTCCTCACGGCGGAGCGGACGATGGAGGGAATCGGGTTCACCATCGAGGGCCGTGCCGACGGCATTTTTACCGATGAGGACGGCACGGTGGTCATCGACGAGATCAAGACCACCGCCGCGCCCACCGATGCCATCAGGGAGGACATGAACCCCTGCCACTGGGCGCAGGGCATGGCCTACGGGGCCATCTGCGCCGAGCAGCGGGAGCTGGAAACACTGGATGTCCGGCTGACCTATTACCAGATCGACACCGATGAGATCATCCGCTATACCCGGCACTTCTCCGCCGCTGAGCTGGATGCGTTTCTCAACGACCTGCTGCGGCAGTATCTTCCCTGGGCACGGCGGCAGCTGGACTGGGTGGAAGCCCGGAACCGGAGCCTTGGGGCCCTGCAATTTCCGTTTCCAGCTTACCGTCCCGGACAGCGCGCCCTTGCCGGGGAGGTCTATCGCGCCTGTGCTGCGGGCAAGGCAGAGCAGAAGGGCGGTACCCGGCTGTTCTGCCAGGCACCCACCGGCATCGGCAAAACGATGAGCGCCCTCTTCCCTGCCCTGAAAGCCATGGGCGAGGGCAAGGGGGAAAAGATCTTCTACCTGACCGCCCGCAACACGACACAGGCCGCTGCCGAGGATGCACTGGCCCGTCTGCGGGCGGCAGACCCGGCGCTTTCCCTGCGCAGCGTGACCCTTTCGGCCAAGGAGAAGGCCTGCCTGTGCAAGGATGCTGAGGGCCGTCCCGCCTGCCTGCCGGAAGCCTGCCCCTACGCCAACGGCTACTACGAGCGGCTGAAGGATGCGCTGGCCGACCTGCTGGACAGCGCCGTCCCCTATGACCGGGCCTCCCTGACCGAGACCGCCCGGCGGCACAGGGTCTGCCCCTTTGAGCTGGGGCTGGACCTGAGCGAGTGGTGTGATGTGGTCATCGGAGACTACAACTATCTGTTCGACCCCACCGTGCACCTGCGACGCTTTTTCGATGCGGCGGGCGACTACATTTTTCTCATCGACGAGGCCCACAACCTGCCGGACCGGGCCAGAGCCATGTACTCGGCACGGTTCTGCAAGAGCAGCCTGACCGATGCCAGGCGGGCCATCGGCAAAGGAAAAAGCGCACTGAAAACTGCGTTGACAAAGGCAGACAAAGGCTTTCTGGAAGCGCGCCGGGCGGTAACGAAGCTGGCCCCCCGCCGGGGTTCAGCGCCCACCGAACCGCCGGCAGAGGATCTCGCCCAACAGACCAGCCTTCTGGACACCGAACCGGCAGAAGCCGCCTTCCCGCTGCCGGAGCCTTTGCTGGCGCAGGATGGCACGGTCTTTTTGCAAGAGCTGCCGAAGGAGCTGCTCCGACTGCTGTTCAGCCTGCAGGCCCCCCTGCAGGACTGGCTGGAGGCCAACCCGGAGGCCGATGCCCACGCCCAGCTGCTGGAGCTCCACTTTGCGGTGCAGGATATCACCCGGGCGGCAGAGCGGTACGACGCGCATTTTGTCACCCAGCTGACAGCCCGGGGCAGCGAGCTGGAATGGGAGCTGCTCTGCCTTGACCCTGCCCCCTTTGTGGATGCCAGCCTTGCCGCCGGGCGGGCTGCAGCACTGTTCAGCGCAACGCTCACCCCGCCGGGCTACTATCGCTCCGTGCTGGGCTGTCCCGATGCCCGGGCTGTGGCACTGGAAAGCCCATTTCCGCCCGAACATCTGGGGCTCTACTGCCTGCCCGGCATCTCCACCCGCTACCGGGACCGGGAGGCCAGCGTTCAGGCCGTCTCGGATGCGCTGGCCGCACTGGCCCGGGCCAAGGTGGGCAACTATCTGGCCTTTTTCCCCAGCTACGCCTATCTGCGGCAGGTATATGAGGACTTCACCGCCCGTTACCCGGACATCGGGACGCTGGCCCAGGAGAGTGGTCTGGACGACGCGGCCCGGGCGGCCTTTCTGGAACAGTTCGGCCCGAGCCCCGCAAAAACGCTGCTGGGCTTTGGGGTCATGGGCGGCATCTTCGGCGAGGGCGTGGATCTGGTGGGCGACCGGCTCATCGGGTGTGCCATCGTGGGGGTGGGCCTGCCTCAGGTGAACCCCCGGCAGGAGATCCTGCGCCGTTACTATGACGAGGCGGGCGGCACCGGTTTCGACTACGCTTACCGTTTTCCGGGCATGAACAAAGTGCTGCAGGCGGCGGGCCGGGTCATCCGCACGCAGGAAGACAGGGGCGTGGTGCTTCTGCTGGATGACCGCTTTGCCCGCACCGAATACACCCGCCTGTTCCCCCGCCACTGGCACCAGCTCCAATACCTGCGCAGCACCACAGAGCTGGAGCAGCAGCTTGCCGCCTTCTGGGCACTGAACCAATAGAAAAAAGCCTGTCGGCGCAAAAACCGACAGGCTTTTTCTCATGCTCCGGACATTTTCCGGCTCTTACTTCTTTCTGGGCAGGGATCTGCGCAGTTCATCCCAGGCGGTCATCTCCACCAATGTGGTGGCGCGCAGGGCGGCAAACGCTTCATCCAGATACTGCATCTCGCTCACCGCACGCATGGCGTGATCCGAAATGCACCACTTCCCAACGACCGTCTGCGCCATCCAGTAGACCATCCGCTCGGTCTTTTTCCGCTGTTTGGTGCCCTCGCGGTAGCGGTCGGTGTTCTCCGCATCGTTCACGGGTACACCCGCCGCTTTCAGCATCTCACAGCACTCCCAGGCGGCATCCACGATCATCCTGCGCTGTTCCACTGTGGTGCGGGAAAGTTCCCCATCCACCGCATAGCAGGCATAGGCGCAGGGCAGGATAAAGGCGATGTGGCTCTTGAGCCACTCGTCCATATCGCTGTAATAGGTCAGCTTGTAGTGGGTGCCTTCAAAAGCAGCCTGCAGCCGCAGGCGGAACGCGCCGGACAGGGGTGCGGTTGCGCCGCCGACGGTCATTCCCATCCCCATGTGCACACTGACCAGCCGGTCATGCTCCCGGCGGCCTGCATTGTTCTGGAAGCCAAAGGCGATCTTATCCACCGGGCGCTGCATGGCCTGCAGCATCTCCTGCGCATAGGGATCATTGCCCACAAAGATGAAGTACTGGCTCCGGTTTGCTTTGAGGATGGGCAGCACATCGGCCAGCTGCCCGGCCTGCACCGTGACAAACACAAGGTCATACACATCCTCGGGGGCCAGCACGTCTGTCGTCTGCATCCGATCCACCGTTGTTTTCCGCTGGAGCATGTGGCGGATGGTCAGGCCCTTCTGGTCAATGACTGCCTTCCACTCGCCCCGGGCCAGCAGGGTGACCACATTTTTCTTGTTCTGTGCCAGACTGTGGGCCAGCTGACAGCCCTGAACGCCTGCGCCGTACACCAAGATCCTCATAACGAGATACCTCCTGTTTTGCATGATCAGCCCGGCCAGAAACACCGGGCTGTTACTTTTTCAGGAACGAGAAGAAGCCCTTTTTCTCATAGGGCCGGGTCTGCACGCCGGTCACGGTGTAGCCCGTTTCGGCAATGGCAGCCTTCAGCGTCTCCACATCCACCGGCTGCTCCGAGATGATGACCGTTTCACCCTTGGTGTGGGAAGAAGTCACCTTGTTCACCCGGGCGGTCTTGCGCACCACATCATTGATGTGGCTCTCGCACATACCGCACATCATACCATCGACCCTCAGGATCGTTTCTACCATTGTTGTCCCCTCCATGCTGTATCTGCGGGCACCCCTGTCAAACTGCACAAGTCCAGCCCGCTGTTTTCGTCATTTTGTTAGTTTTAGCTAACCCATTGCAGAAACAAAAAGGCTCCTGCCCCGCACAGCACTGCTCTGCGGAACTTTGCCGATCTGTTTTCAGTTTTATCATACCATACCGGTGGGCAAATTTCAAGCTGCCCGCAAAACCGGCCGGGGGACTTTATCAAAGGGTCAGTTCATGGAAAACAGCGCTGCTTTCCAGTTCTTTCCATTGCATCGTGTTTCCTTCCAGGGTCATGTAGCTGTGGGGGCTGTTCTCCTTGGGGATGCTCACAGAACCCGGGTTCAGGTAAAGATTTCCCTGCCCGAACTCTGTCCAGGCCGGAACATGGGTATGCCCGTGCAGCAGCACATCTCCCGGGGCCAGCGGCGGCAGATTTTTCACATGATAGATATGCCCGTGGGTCGCATAAATGAGCCGCTGCCCCACCGGAAGCACCGCATAATCGGCCAGCACGGGGAATTCCAGCACCATCTGGTCCACCTCGGCATCACAGTTGCCCCGCACGCAGAGCAGCTTCTCCCTTTTCCCGTTCAGCAGGAGGATGACCTCCTTGGGAGCGTACTCTCGGGGCAGGTCGTTGCGGGGGCCGTGGTAGAGCAGGTCGCCCAACAGGAACAGCCGGTCGGCTCCCTCCCGCTCAAAGGCCTCCAGCATTTTGCGGCAGTAGTAAGCCGACCCGTGCAGGTCTGACGCGATCATCCATTTCATGGCAGATCCTCCTTTTGTGCGTTCTGTTCTTATTTTACCGCCGCCGCGCCCCATGTCAAGGGCAAGGGCCCGCTGTAAAAAGTCATACTTTTATTTTAAAAAAGTCCTTGACAAGTATCCCTGTGATGTGGTATCTTTGAACCAATAAAATATCGTGTGGATTTTTACAGCATTCTGCAACTTTTCGCCACACAATGGTACAAAAGCCATTGTGTGGCTTTTGCTTTGCCTTCAAATCCAAATCTGACCCTCAGGAGCAATGAAAATGAACGATACTTTTATGAAAACCAGACCGGTGTTCCCGCTGCTGCTCTCCATGGCCCTGCCCAACGTCATCTCGATGCTGGTGAACAGCCTGTACAACATCGTGGACAGCCTCTTTGTGGCCCAGATCAGCGAGCAGGCCATGACGGCGCTTTCGCTGGTGTTTCCCATCCAGAACTTTGTCAATGCAGTGGCCATCGGCTTCGGCATCGGCATCAATGCCCAGATTGCGCTCTACCTCGGCGCAGGCGACCACGAAAACGCCAACCGGGCCGCCACCCATGGCATGATGTTTTCCCTGCTGCACGGCGTGCTGGGCATGGTCCTCTGCATTGCCATCATGCCCGGCTTCCTGCGCCGCTTCACTACCGATCCCACTCTGGTGGACATGGGCGTGACCTACTCCACCATCGTGTTCCTGTTCTCGCTGGTCAACATGGCAGACCTCGCCTTTGAGAAAATCTTCCAGTCCGTGGGCCGGATGAACGTTGCCATGGTGGCGCTGATCACCGGCTGCGTGACCAATATCGCCCTCGACCCAGTCCTCATCTTTGGCCTTGGGCCGGTGCCCGCCCTGGGCATTGCCGGTGCGGCCCTTGCCACCGGCATCGGGCAGGCCGTTTCCCTTGTAGTCTACCTCTATGTCTACTGCACCACCGAAGTCGCCGTCCGCTTCTCCCGCCGCTGCCTGCGGTTCGATGCCACCCTTGACGGCAAGCTCTATGCCATCGGTGTACCGGCCATCCTGAATCTGGCCCTGCCCAGCCTGCTGGTCACCTTCCTGAACGGCCTGCTGGCGGTCTACTCCCAGAGCTATGTGACGGTGCTGGGCATCTACTACAAACTCCAGACCTTCCTTTACCTGCCGGCCAACGGCATCGTGCAGGGGATGCGTCCACTGGTGGGCTACAACTACGGTGCCCGGGAGCATGGCCGTGTGTCCAGGCTCTACAACCTGACACTGGGCCTGAGCGCCGGGATCATGGCCATTGGCACCCTGCTCTGCCTGACCATTGCAGGCCCGCTGATGGGTCTGTTCACCTCTAACCCCGAGACCATCGCCATCGGCCAGACCGCCCTGCGGGTCATCTGCCTGGGGTTCATCGTCTCGGCAGTGTCTACCACCTCCTCCGGCGCACTGGAGGGTCTGGGCAAGGGCGTGCCCTCGCTGGTCATCTCCCTCTGCCGCTATATCATCTTCATCATGCCCATTGCGTGGGTGCTGTGCGGCCGCATGGGCCCTACCGGTGTCTGGCACGCCTTCTGGATCACAGAGGCCCTCTCTGCCGTGATCGCCTACGCGGTATATCACAAGGCAGTCCATCAGAAATAACCCTCTCTAGCAAAAATTCCCGCTCGATGGAGCGGGAATTTTTGTTATCATCTCTTCTTTTGTGGAGGGCTGCTCTCAGATCAGGCCCAGAGTTTTGAGCTCCTTTGCCACGCCGTCCTCCGTCACAGCCGGGCAGATGCGGTCGCAGAGCTTTTTCAGGTTGTCAGAGCCATTGGCCATGCAGACGCTGATGCCTACCACATCGGTCATCTGCAGGTCATTGTCGCTGTCGCCAAAGCCGATGGTATCGGCCAGTGAACACCCAAGCTCATCGCAGATGGCCTTGATGCCGGTGCCCTTGTTGAACTTGCGGTTGATGAGCTCCCCGTTGACGATGGCTGACGGGTTATCCCCCAGCCGGGACTCGCAGAAGATGAACTGATCCTCATACAGCTGCTTTGCCTCGGCAAGGCAGGCCTCGTTGGGGGCGATGAACACCACCTTGTAAACCGGCTCTCCGTGGTATTCCTCAATGGGCCGGATGGTCATGCCATACTCCATCGTTTTGCGCCAACGCTCGGCCTCGCTGTTCAGCTGCCCCGGCTTGCGGGGGAACAAATGAGCGAACCGCTCGATCATCCTGATGCCGCCGTAAGTATCGTCCCGGGCTTCCAGTGTGCACTCGGCACCGGCACGCCCCAGCACCTCCCGCAGGCCCTCGACCTGCGCAGGCTCCATGGGAAGATCCACGAGAATTTTCCCATCACAGCCTACATAGCCGCCTGCAGAGCAGACAAAGCCATCGAAACCGTAGGCAAGCAGAGGCTTCGTCATGCGCAGGTTGCGCCCGGTGCACAGAAACACCTTGTGGCCGTTGGCCCGGGCCTGCCGGATGGCCTCCACGGCACTGGCCGGAACGGTCATCTCACCGGGAGGCAGCAAAGTACCGTCAATATCCAGAAAAATCAGTTTTTGCTTCATAGTTCCTTCACTCTTTCACTGCCAGTTCATGGTAAAGCCGCGAATCAGCAGACCCACGGCCAAGATCGCCAGCAGTACCAGCAGAACGGTGCGATTGGCCTGTTTCTGCTTCTGCCTGGCCCGGACACGGCTGTTCCGGCTGCTGCCCTGCTTCCGGTTCTGGGGTCTGCCGCCGGAGCTGCGGCCGCTCGTGTTCTGCTTTGCGCTGCTGCGGCGGGAAGCACTGCCGGAAGTCCCCTCTTTCTTCCTGCCCGCAGTGCTCTGGCCGGACTTTGCCGCGCGAGGGGCTTTCTCTTCCGGGGCCGCCGACGCAATGGGCTTTTTGGCCCCGCAGCGGCTCAGATAATCCTCAGCCAGCCGGTAATACTGGCCCAGCTCGCTGGTGCGCAGGGGCGCGCCTGCATAGCCCTCTTCCAGTGCTTCCACGGCCTCGTTGAAGAGGATCGCCGCCTGCGCAGCCGCCGTGCGGTCAGAAGCATGGGCCGCTTCATTGCGGGCAGTGCGCACCGCGTTGCAGGCCCGGCGGGCAGCAGCGGGGTGCTCCGTATTGCCCAGCAGATCCAGCGGGCGGGCAGCATCCTTTTCAGGGTCCAGCAGCACCCGCATACACAGGGTAGTATCCAGCTGCTGCCAGCTGTTTCGGCCCGCCAGATCGGGCAGACGGTCATAATATTCGGGGCTCTCCTGCTGGCGGGTGCGGATGTGATCCAGCAGGGCTCCCAGGCTGTGCTCCCCGGGCTTGTTCTCCCAGTGCCAGCGCAGTAGCTTGCGACTGATCTCATCGCAGGTAGTTTTGATCTCAAAAGCGGTTTGCAGTGCTTCGTCGGGCATAACGTTTCTCCTTCGTACAACCAAAAACGGAGGAAGCCCAGCCTCCTCCGTCATTCATTTACATCATAAACTGATAATAGACGAAGCCCCACAGCGCAATGCCTGCGCAGACGATGGCGGTGATGGGCGGGACCCAGCGGACGAGGGTCTCGGCAATGCCGTCACGGCTCTCTTCCGCATCGTCCTCCTCATCGTACTGCTCCACCTCGGGTTCCGGCTGGCGGGCCGGGGCGGCACGGCGGGCAGCAGCAGGCATCACACGGGTGCCCTCGTCATCCACAGCCGCTGCACCGCTGCCGGGGAACGCCGCGCGGGTGGCGGCATCCAGCACCCGGGTAGGCTCTGCTTCCGGAACAGGCGTGTGCTCCACCGGCGGTGCAAAGCCGGTCGGAGCGCCGACAGGCTCTGCCGGGCGGGCCGTCTGGACGACCCGGGTGGGTTCTGCCTGCACCGGCGCGCTGGCCACGATGCGGGTCGGCTCTTCCTGCGGAGCGGCGCTCACCACGCGGGTGGCCTCCGCCGCCGGGGCCTGCTCTGCAGGGGCGGCCTTCTGGCCGGGCTGCAGCAGGGTGTTCAGGGCGTTCTGCAGCAGGATGCGGTCACAACCGCACTCGGTGCAGTAGACCGTGTCCTCTTCCTTCGGGTGGAAGGAACCGCAGGCACAGTACCAGCCGTTCTCGAACACCTGCGGCATATACTTGAGGCCGCTGCGGTTCATCCGGCTTTCCAGTGCCTTTTCCAGCTCCGGACTCAGGCGGCGCGGGGCCGGCAGGCGGACGCGCTTGATGGCATCCAGATGCACGACCTTTTTGCCGCTGTATACGTTCTTCAGGACCACATCCACGCTGGTGATGGCCTTCTGGGTCACGAACACTGCATCGTCCATGCCAAAGCTCTCACCGGGCTTGACCTCGATCTCGCGGTATTCAAAGGCATCCTCACACAGGATGATACCATCTACACCCTTGCACTTGAAGTGGATCTCCAGTGCAGTCAGGGTGACCTTGGAGATGTTCTTGAAGGTCAGGCAGACTGCGTTCTCGCCGCTGAGTTCGCCCTTGAGCAGTTCCACACAGACGAACTGCACCGGGCTGCCCGGGGTATAATAGTTAGCCCGGGTGCGTGCGACCGGGTTAAAATTTTCCTCCACGACACTCGCTCCCTTCGATCATTCGTTTTCCTGCAGGGCATCCTGCGCCGGGTCGGGCATTTCCTCGCCCAGCACGGCCTGCTCCGCCTGTTCAGCGGGCTCTGCGCTCTCGGCAGGCTCTGCGGTCTCCACAGGGGCCGCCGGTGCGGCGGGTTCTTGTGCAGGCTCGTCACCGTCACGCGGGGGCAGCTTGCCGCCGGCCATCACGGTATTGAACTCCTGCTCGTTGAGCTTTTCGCGTTCCATCAGAGCCTGTGCCAGCGCATGGAGCTGGTCGATGTGCTCCGTCAGGGTGCGGCGGCAGGTCTCGTAAGCCTCATCGATGATATCCCGCATCTCGCCGTCGATCTCGGCAGCGGTGCTCTCGCTGTAGCCCTTGCCCTGGGTGAAATCACGGCCCAGGAAGGTCTCCTCCTGCGAGGTGCCGTAGACCACAGGGCCCAGGCGCTCGGAGAAGCCGTACTTGGTGATCATCTGGCGGGCAATGTTGGTTGCCTGCTGCAGGTCGTTGGAGGCACCGGTGGAGATATCCTCCAGGATCAGCTGCTCGGCCACACGGCCGCCCAGGCTGGAAACGATATCTTCGAACATCTCACCCTTGGTCACATAGCTGCGATCCTTTTCAGGCAGATACATGGTATAGCCGCCAGCCTGGCCGCGGGGAATGATGGTGATCTCATGCACACGGGGGTGGTGCTTGCAATAGAAGCCTGCCACGGCGTGGCCCGCCTCATGGTAGGCTGTCAGCTTCTTTTCCTCGGCAGTCACAACGCGGCTCTTCTTCTCAGGGCCTGCCATGACCTTCATGGAAGCTTCCTCGATGTCCTCCATGGTGATGGCCTTGCGGCTGCGGCGGGCAGCCAGCAGAGCGGCCTCATTGACCAGGTTCTCCAGGTCAGCACCCGCAAAACCTGCGGTGCGCTGTGCGATGACCCTGAGGGAGACATCGGGAGCCAGAGGCTTATTCTTGGTGTGGACCTTGAGGATCTCCTCGCGGCCCTTGACATCGGGCAGGCCCACATAGACCTGACGGTCAAAGCGGCCCGGACGGAGCAGTGCTTTATCCAGAATGTCGGCACGGTTGGTGGCTGCCATCACGATAACACCATCGTTGGCCTCAAAACCGTCCATCTCGACCAGCAGCTGGTTCAGGGTCTGCTCCCGCTCGTCGTGGCCGCCGCCCAGACCTGCGCCGCGCTGACGGCCCACAGCATCGATCTCATCGATGAAGATGATGCAGGGCATGGTCTTTTTGGCCTTATCAAACAGGTCACGCACACGGGACGCGCCGACACCGACATACATTTCCACGAAGTCGGAGCCGGAAATGGAGTAGAAGGGCACACCTGCCTCACCGGCACAGGCACGGGCCAGCAGGGTTTTACCGGTACCCGGAGGGCCCACCAGCAGAACGCCGTGGGGGATGCGGGCACCCAGAGTGTTGAACTTGTCGGGGCTCTTGAGGAACTCCACGACCTCCTTCAGCTCTTCCTTTTCCTCGTCCTCACCGGCAACGTCGGCAAAGGTCGCGGTCTTTTTGTTCTCATGCTCGTCCTTCACCTTGGCCTTGCCCACGTTCATAATACCGCCGCCGCCAGCGCCGCCGCGCATCATGGAGAAGAGCAGGAAGCCGGTGCAGCCCAGCATTCCCAGGTAGAACAGGATCTCCATCCAGGGGATGGACTCCTTCAGGGTGGTGTAATCGTACTCCATGGGCGCGGTCGGGTTGGCTGCGTCGTAGGAATCGATATACTGCTGGACGTTCTCGATGAACACATAGGCGTAGGGCAGCTTGTAGCGCACCGTCACCGTGCCGTCATCGTTTCTGGTCGCCCCCACGGAAGAGGTGGAGGAGGAGAACATGTTGCTCAGCAGACCGCCGGAGGCCTGTGTGGCAGCGGTGGCACCTGTGGTTTCGGGCAGCTCCTGCTTGCCCTCCTTCAGCGTCAGGGTGATGATGCTGGTGTTGCGGTCCAGCGTAAAGGCTGTGACCTGATTGTTCTCAAAGTAGTGCACCACAGTCGAGTAGCTCATGGTGGAGCCGCCGGTACTGCTGTCGCTGGTGCCCAGCACCGACCAGATCATCAGGACACCGGCCAGTGCCAGCGCCAGGATCAGGGGATTAAAGCGAGGTCGTTTCGGTTGCAAAAGGGATCAACTCCAGTTCTAATTCGTTTTTGTTATGCGTAGATTTCCGGTTTCAGCACACCCACATAGGGCAGGTTGCGGTATTTCTCATCGTAGTCCAGACCATAGCCCACCACAAACTCGTCCGGCACCTGGAAGCCCTCGTAATCGGGCTGGATGTCGGCCTTGCGGCGGCTGGGCTTGTCCAGAATGGTGCAGATCTTCACGGAATTCGGGTTGCGCATCTTGAGCATGGGCACCAGCTTGGAAAGGGTGACACCGGTATCCAGAATGTCCTCCACGATCAGCACGTCCTTGCCGGAAAGGTCGCCGTCCAGATCCTTGATGATCTTGACCAGACCGCTGGTGGTGGTATTGCTGCCGCCGTAGCTGGACACGACCATAAAATCAATGCTGCAGGGGATGGTCACAGCCCGCATCAGGTCGGCCATGAAAACCACCGAACCCTTGAGGATGGAGACGAGGACAAGGTTTCTGCCCTCGTAATCCCTGCTGATCTGTGCACCCAGTTCGGCAACCTTGGCTTTCAGTGCTTCCTCACTGACCAGGATGTTCTTGATATCGTCATTCATGCTCATGGGTTGTTCCTCCATTTTCCAATTCCAACTGCAAGATCTGTACAGTCTCCTCGTCCGGGGCCAGCCCCTCGGCAAAGCCCTCCCCACAGACCCACAGGATCTCACTGCCCGCCGCCAGCAGCGGCAGGCCCTCTCGTATTCCGGCAGGAATGCCTGCCTCATTCATCCATTTGCGCAGGGGCTTGCTCAGCCCCCGCCCCGCAGGCCGGAACCGGTCTCCCGGTTGACGGGTGCGCAGCATAAGGGCAGAATATAACAAGGTTATTCTAGCATAATCCGCCCGATTTTTTAAGTCTTTTTTATGAACACCCTGTGTTTTTTCTCGAAAACCGCTTACAAAAAGCCGTGTTTTCAGGGTTTGGCCCCCGGGCAGAGCAAATTCCGCCCCATCGGCAGGGGCAAACGGCAGCGAAAACGCCGGGGCCGCAGCCGCTTCCGGCCGACTCTTTTCCTGCCAGAGCATCCCGCTGCCTGCGCAGAAGCGGACCGTATCGGTCAATTGCACCGCCCCGCTCCCCTGCTCCACCAGCTCTGCCAGCAGGCGGATGTACTTTTCCTCGGCATCCCGCACCGGAGCAACAAGGCTGTGGAGCGCTGCTTCCAGAATGATCGGGTCCGCGCCCTGCAGCGGCTCCAGCCGCCATGCTGCCTTGGCTTTCGGGGCCTTGCGGGCAGTCTGGGCTGCATCCAGACGCGCGATGGAAAGCAGCTGTTCTGCCTGCCGGGCAAAGTATGCGTCCGCGCGGGCCGCCTTTTCACAAAAGTGGGCCAGATTTTCCTCTGCCGCAGCGTTGACGCTGCGCAGGGCCGGAACGGCCCCATGGCGCAGGCGGTTGCGGGCGTAGGCATCGGAATCGTTCGTCTCGTCCGTCACCCAGCCCTGCTCAAAGGCGGCGCAGAGCGCTTCGGTCTCAGCCCGGGTCAGGCCCAACAGCGGGCGGCAGTAGCCGGGCCGCCTGGGCCGGATGCCCCCTGCCCCGTGCAGCCCGGTGCCCCGGGCCAGCCGGAACAGCAGGGTCTCGGCCTGGTCAGTAGCAGTATGGGCCGTTGCAATGCAGTCTATCCCGCCTGCCAGCAGTTGGGCAAAGCAGGCATAGCGGAGTCTGCGGGCCCAGTCCTCCCCGGCATGGGGCGGCACAGCCATTCCCACATCTGCCGGGCGGAAAACTGTCAGCGACACCCCCAACCGGGCACACTCGGCCCGGACAAAAGCTTCGTCCCGGTCCGCAGTCTCGCCCCGCAGGCCGTGGTTGACGTGGCAGGCAGAAAGGGTATACTCAAAAGCTTCCCGCAGCTCCAGCAGCACCTGCAGCAGCGCCATGCTGTCGGCCCCGCCTGAAACGGCAGCGCACAGGTGCAGAGCCCGGCCCGGCTCCACAGCCGCAAACAGCTGCTCCTGCCGGGCAAAGCGTTCTACTTTTGCAATCAATTTTGATGTTTCGTCGTTCATCAGCGTTTGAAGTCCACATCCATAAAGCGGGTGTGTGCGCCATCCCAGCCCAGCGGCACCGTGCTGGTCTCGCCGTGGCGGTTCTTTGCCACGATGCACTCCGCGGTATCGGCATCCACCTCTGCCCCATCGGGGTTCTGGCTGGCGTAGTAGGAATCGCGGTACAAAAACAGAACGCAGTCCGCATCCTGCTCGATGGAGCCGGAATCACGCAGGTCCGAAAGCTGGGGCCGGTGAGAAGAGTTGTTGCCCTGCTTCTCCACCGCACGGGACAGCTGAGAAAGCGCGATGATGGGCACATTCATTTCCTTAGCCATGATCTTCAGGTTTCGGGTGATGGAGCTGATCTCCTGCACACGGTTCTCGCTGCGCTGGCCGGTGGTCATCAGCTGCAGGTAGTCGATAACGATCAGGCCCACATTGGGGCGGGTGGGGTCCTGATTGACCCGGCGGATCTTCGCCTTCATCTCGGTGATGGTGATGCCCGAGGTGTCGTCCATATAGATGGGGGCATCGTGGAGCTTTTCCGTTGCCAGTGCCAGATACTCCCAGTCCTCACTGCGAAGGGCACCGGTACGGAAAGCCTGGCTGTCGATGCCAGCTTCCGCCGAAAGGATGCGGTTGGTCAGCTGCTCCTTGGTCATTTCCAGGCTGAAAATGGCCACCGGCACCTTTTGCTGCATGGCAACTCGGGTGGCGATGTTCAGCGCAAAACTGGTCTTGCCCATACCGGGGCGGGCGGCCAGAATGATGAGGTCGCCGCGGCCCAGGCCGGTCAGAACAGTATCCAGCAGACGGAAACCGGTGGGGATGCCCTTGTACTTGTCGGCATCCGGGCCGCTGATCTTCTGCAAGTTGGTCAGCGTCTCCACCATGCTGGAGGAAAGCGGGGTCAACGCACTGGAATCCCGCCCGGAGCGGATCTCGTAGATGCGCTGCTCGGCGTTTTCCAGCAGCAGGTCAGCGTCCGGCTCATCGCCCGCGTCCTGCAGAATGTCCTTGGCAACGCCCATCAGCTGGCGCACCAGATACTTTTCCTGCACGATCTGGGCATAGGCCTTCACATTGGAGATACTGGGCACCGTCTCGGCCAGACCGGTCAGGTAGACCTTTGCCTCGTCCGCACTGGGGAACACGCCATCGGAGATGACGGCATCCAGCAGGGTGACAAAGTCGATGGTCTGGTCCGCCGTAAACAGGCGCAGCATCTCAGAATAGATCTGGGCGTTCTGCCGGGTGTAGAACATTTCCGGCCGGATGATCTCCACCAGATCGGTCAACGTCTCGGGCTTGAGCAGCACCGCGCCCAGCACGCTCTGCTCGGCCTGCATATTGTAGGGCAGATTGATGCCCACACTCTCCAGATTCAGTTCATTGGAATAATGTCGTTGTTCGTTGGGCATGGTTCATCCCCCTCCATACTGGGCCAGCTTCCCAAAACGCCAAAAACGCCCCCTGAAGGCAGGGGGCGCAGATGGCATTTCAATCAGGCCTGTTCTACTTCCACCATGATCTTGAAGGAAGCCACGACACCGACATACAGGCGCACCTTTGCGTTGAACACACCGGCATCCTTGATGTCCTTGGTCTCCAGCTCGATCTTCTTTTTATCAATGGGAGAACCGGCCAGCTGGGCCAGAGCCTCGGCAACTTCCTTGCCGGTGACCTTGCCGTGCAGGCGGCCGGATGCGCCGCCCTTGGCCTTGATGGTCACGGTCTTGCCCTCGATCTTTGCAGCCACAGCCTGTGCGGCGGCCACAGTTTCAGCCTCGTGGAAATCCGCAGCGGCCTCCTTGCCGCGTGCGATATTCACCGCAGAAGCATCGGCCACAGCGGCCAGCTTGCGCGGGAACAGAAAGTTGCGGGCGTAGCCGTCGGAGACCTCATGGATCTCATCCTTCTTGCCAATGCCCTTTACGTCCTGCTTCAGAATCACTTTCATGGTGTTATCCCTCACTTCTCACCGGGGAACCGGTGGATTTCTATGGCTAGTATACAGCAATTGCGCGTTTCCGTCAACGGTCGGGGGCTGCCGCATCTCCGGGAGCTTTCTCCCGCAAGTGAAACGGGCCATTCCATCGCCCGCCCTATTGCCGCTGCGCGGCAACAGGGTCCCACCCCAGCGGACACTTGCCGGAGAAACTCCCCTCGTGCGGCGATCAGCAGTTCACGCCAACTCTTTCCCCGCCACGTCCAGCGCAGCTTCAATCACCTTATCCATATCATAATACTTGTACTCGCCCAACCGGCCGCCGAAAATGACGTTTGTCTCGGCATCGGCCAGCGCTTTGTATTTTGCGTAAAGCGCGCCATTCTTTTCATCGTTGACGGGATAATACGGCTCATCGCCCGGCTTCCACTCGGCGCTGTATTCCCGGCTGATCACCGTTTTGGGCTGGGTGCCGAACGCAAAGTGCTTATGCTCGATGATGCGGGTGTACGGGGTCTCGGCATCGGTATAGTTCACCACGGCGTTGCCCTGGTAGTTGTCGGTGTCCAGCACCTCCGTCTCAAAGCGGACGCTGCGGTACTGCAGGGCCCCCAGCCGGTAGCCAAAGTAGGCATCCACCGGGCCGGTGTAAACCACCTTGTCGGCCAGTGCGTTCAGGTTCTCCCGGTCGGCCAGATAATCCACATTCAGCCGCACCTCGATGCCCTCCAGCATCTTTTCCACCATAGCGGTATAGCCGCCATCGGGGATGCCCTGATACAGCGCGTTGAAATAGTTGTTGTCGTAGGTAAAGCGGACTGGCAGGCGTTTGATGATGAAAGCCGGCAGTTCGGTGCAGGGGCGGCCCCACTGCTTGCCGGTGTAGCCTTTGATGAGCTTTTCGTAAATGTCCGTACCCACCAGACTGATGGCCTGCTCCTCAAGATTTTTCGGGTCGGTGATGCCCGCTTCCCGCTTCTGCTCCTCGATCTTTGCCTTGGCCTCGGCGGGGGTCACCACGCCCCACATCTTATTGAAGGTGTTCATATTGAAGGGCAGATTGTAGATCTCGCCGTGATAATTGGCAACGGGACTGTTGGTGTAGCGGTTGAACTCCGCAAACTGGTTCACATACTGCCACACTGCCTTGCTGCTGGTGTGGAAGATGTGGGCCCCATAGCGGTGGACCTGTATGCCCTCCACTTCCTCGGTGTAGATATTCCCGGCAACGTGGCCGCGCTTTTCAATCACAAGGCATGTTTTGCCCGCCTTTTTTGCTTGCTGGGCAAACACCGCACCGTAAAGGCCTGCGCCTACGATGAGATAATCGTAATGGTTCATCCCTGCTTCTCCTTTTTTCTGGATTCAGGTTCATTTTTGGAGAGCGGCTTCTTCTGGCTCTCACGGTACTGGTCAATGGCGGTCTGGATGCGTGCCCGGGCTGCCTCGGGGGTGATATGCTTGAGCTGAGCCGCCGCCATGGTCTGGTGGCCGCCGCCGCCCAGACTTTCCATGATGACCTGAACATTGACCGCTCCCAGACTGCGGGCGGAAATATTCACACCGTTCCCCACCTGCACGGCCACAAAGCTGGCCTCCACATTCTGGATGGTCAGCAGGTCGTTGGCAGCCTGCGCAATGGCCACACGGGCCTCGGGGGGCACCTCGCCGCTCACCGAGATGGCGCAGCTGCGGTACATCTGGGCAGCCTCCACAAGGTCTGCCTTGGCGTTGTACTCCACCATGGTCACATCAAAGAGCTGGCGCACCCGCTCCGTCTCCGCACCGTAACGGCGCAGAGCGGCGGCGGCTTCAAACGTGCGCACACCGGTGTGCAGGGTGAAGTCCCGGGTATCCAGCATAATGCCAGAGAGCAGGCCCTCTGCCTCCACCCGGCTGGGCTTGTCGTCCCGGTCGCCCACATACTGCAAAAGCTCCGTGACCAGCTCACTGGCCGAGGAGGAGTAGGGCTCGTGGCAGACAAGGTCTGCATGCTCGATGAAGCCCACGCCCTTGCGGTGGTGGTCAATGACAGCCACCTTGCCGCACCTTTCCAGGATCTCCTTACTTTCCACAAGGCCCAGCTGGTATGTATCCACCACCACGCAGAGCGTTTTCTTGGAGATAATGGGCAGCGCCGCCTTGGGGTCGATGAAATCATCCGCCTGCCCGGCCCGGCACAGGGCATCGATCAGGCTGCCCGCCAGCGTGGCATCCCGCCTGACGGCGATCACCGCCGGGACATCGCAGATCTTGCAGATGCGCAGCACGCCCTCGGCAGCGCCGATGGCATCCAGATCGCTCATCCGGTGGCCCATGATGACCACATGGTCCGCCTCCTTGACGAGCCTGACCAGCTGGTCGGCCACGATGCGGCTGCGCACCTTGCTGCGCTTTTCCACGCCGTGGCTCACGCCGCCGTAAAAGGTGAAGCCGTCCGGGGTCATCTCAGCGGCCTGATCGCCGCCGCGGCCCTGCGCCATATCCAGCGCCTGCACGGCCATATCCTGGGCTTCCCGCAGGGTCTTGGCTCCGCGCCCGATGCCAATGGAGATGGACAGGTTCACGCTGGGGTCCAGGGCACGGATCTTATCCAGCACATCGTAGCCGCGCTGGGCGTACTGCTCCAGATGGCGCTCTTCCACCACGGCGATATAGCGGCCGCTGGCAACGCGGCGCAGAAAGCCTGTGCCCCGGCCGATCATATCCTCCAGCACCCGGTTGATGCCCTCCAGCAGGCGGGCGCGCTCACTGTCCAGCATATCGCTGAACACATCGTCGTAGCCATCCACCAGGAACACCATGTACCCCGGGCGGCTGGCCTTGTACTCCGTTTCGATCCTGCGCAGGGCGGTCTCCTCATTGAACACGAGCAGCGTCATGCTCTCGATGCCGCCCGGCACGGTACTGCTGTGCACATTCCACACACCATCGGCCAGATTGAGCTGCTGCCCCTCCGGGGTGCGGGCCTGTGCGGTGTCCAGGCCGGGCAGCAGCTTCTGTGCCCTGCCTGCAAGCCGGTCCTCGCCGCCCAGCAGCGCCGTGCGGAAACGGCTGTTATACCACAGCACCGTCTCGCCAGAAAGCAGAGCCGCCGGCTGAGAGAGGGATTCCAGGCTGTATTGGGTCCTGGAATTTTCAAAGCTGCCGCCAGCCACCCACTTGGCGGTCCAGCGCCGCAGCTGATACCGGAAAACGCAGATGCCAATGCCCCACAGCACCACCAGCACCGCCAGCGCAGGCCAGCCCGCGGGCCGCTGCACCAGAAGCGCCAGTGTCAGCAGTGCACACAGCACTGCCAGCGCGGCGATCAGCATTTCCAACGTCCATCTCGGTTTTTGTTTCATGGGATCTTCTGCCTCCTGGTCTGCCTGCCCCTGCGGGGCGGCTTCCGGCTTATACCTCCATCAGAATGGGGAGGATCATCGGGCTGCGCTTGGTGCGGCGGTAGATATAGCTGCTCAGCGCCTCACGCACCCGGGTCTTGACGCTGTTCCAGTCGCGCACATGCTCTTCCACGCAGCGATCCAGCGCGTTTTCCACAATGCTCTGGGCCCCGTCCATCAGGCTCTCGTTCTCGCGCACATAGACAAAGCCGCGGCTCACAAGGTCAGGCCCGGCCAGCACCTTGCCGGTCTTGCTGTCCACGGTAGCCACAATGATGACCAGACCGTCCTCAGAAAGATGCTTGCGGTCACGCAGGACCACATTGCCCACATCGCCCACGCCCAGGCCGTCCACCATCACGGCACCGGCGGTGACAGGCTCGCCCAGCTTGATCTCGTCCCGGCTCAGAATAACGTTGGAGCCGTTCTCGGCAATGAGGATGTTGCTGGTGGGAATGCCCAGAGACGCGGCGGTCAGGGCATGCTTTTTCAGCTGCTTGTACTCGCCGTGCACGGGCAGGAAATACTTGGGTCTGGTCAGGGTGAGCATCAGCTTCTGCTCCTCCTGGCAGGCGTGGCCGGAAACATGGACATCATACATGCTCTCGTAAATGACCTCCGCGCCCAGCAGGAGCAGACCGTTGACGATCTTGGTCACGCTCTTCTCGTTGCCGGGAATGGGGTTGGCGGAGATGATGATGAAGTCGCCGGGGCCCACCCGCACCTGGCGGTGGCTGCAGGAGGCCATGCGGGAAAGAGCGCTCAGGGGCTCGCCCTGGCTGCCGGTGGTGATCAGCACCACCTGTTCCGGCGGGTACTGGTTCAGCTCATCCACGCTGATAAGGGTGCCCTCGGGGATGTGCATATAACCCAGCTCCTGCGCCATGGCAGTGTTATTGACCATGCTGCGGCCGCTGAACGCCACCTTGCGGCCATCCTCCACGGCCAGGTCGATGATCTGCTGGACGCGGTAGATGTTGGACGCAAAGGTCGCAATGATGATGCGCTTGTTCCGGGCACGGGCAAACAGGTTGCGGACACCGGCGGCCACCTTCTGCTCCGTGGCGGTAAAGCCCGGGCGCTCGGCGTTGGTGGAATCGCTCAGCAGGGCCAGCACACCCTTCTGACCATACTCCGAAAGGGTGGTCAGGTCGGTCACGCCGCAGGCCAGCGGGGTGTAATCGATCTTGAAGTCGCCGGTCTGGATGATCGTTCCGGCGGGGCTGTCAATGGCAAAGGCCACGGAATCGGGGATGGAGTGGTTGACATGGATGGGCTCCACGGTAAAGCAGCCCAGCTTGATCTTCTGCTTGGGGGTGATCTCCACGAACTTGGTCTTGCCTGCCAGGCCGAATTCCTCCAGCTTGTTCCGGATGAGGCCGCAGGTCAGCCGGGTGCCGTAGATGGGCAGATCAAACTTCTGCAGCAGGTAGGGAATGCTGCCGATGTGGTCTTCGTGACCGTGGGTGATGAGCAGGCCCTTGATCTTGTCCTTATTCTGCACCACAAAGGTAAAGTCGGGGATGACCATGTCCACGCCGTACATCTCACTGTCTGGGAACACAAGGCCACAGTCCACAATGATCATATCCCCGTTGCACTCATACACGGTCATGTTCTTGCCCACTTCACCCAGACCGCCCAGCGGGTAGATGTGGATGGGCACAGCGGCCTCCTTGGGCTGCTGAGTACGGCGGGGCCGCCGGTTATAATAAGGGCGGCGGGTGCGGGTACGCTTTTCCCCGCCGGATTCACTGTTTCTGTTCGGATTGTTCTGAGCCTGAGCCGGGTTCTGTTCTTTGACCTGTGCCATGCGGTACCTCCAAAATCAATTACAAAACGCAGGCACACCCCTTTTCGAGCGGCCTGTCTGCTGTGAAGGAGCAGCAAACGCACCGCTGCTCCCATCGAAACCGTCGTATAGAATTTTTCGCTTCCATGCCTGTTTTCGGCACTGGGATGGCCGGAACGGAGTAATTTCTGCCCTGTCAGTCCATCTGTTCGATGCGACCGCGGCACTGCCCCGTTCTGGCCGGACACACCGCACCGGTGCGCCCCTATACGCATTTTGTTACAAACAGTATAGTATTTCTTGTCCACTTTGTCAATTCAAAGCTTTGCCGGAAAAGCCGGGGATGATACGTTTTCCTCTTGACAGAACCGGAAAAATAGCTCTAAATAGAGGTATCCAAAAATTCAAGTTCCGGGAGAAACAGATGAAACAAGTCGAAGTTTACACCGATGGCGCGTGCAGCGGCAACCCCGGCCCGGGCGGCTGGGGTGCAGTGCTGCGCTACCGCTTCAACGGCAAGGTCTACGAAAAAGAGCTCAGCGGCGGCGATGCTTCCACCACCAACAACCGGATGGAGCTAACCGCCTTTATCGAGGCCCTGCGCCAGCTCAAGGAGCCCTGTGAGGTGCGGCTGTGCTCTGACAGCCAGTACGTCATCAATGGGCTGGAAAAGGGCTGGGCCAGGGGCTGGAAGCGCCGGGGCTGGAAAAAGTCCGACGGCTCCCCTGCCCTGAACCCCGACCTGTGGGAACAGGCATTGGAGCAGGAAGCCAGGCACAAGATCACTTATGTCTGGGTCAAGGGCCACGCAGGCCACCCGGAAAACGAACGCTGCGACCAGCTGGCCGTGGCACAAAGTCAGGCACACGGAGGAAGACAGGGACGATGAGCGATACATTTCTGCCCGGCAGCGGGTTCGATACCTATGAACAGCAGGACAAGGTGCTGGTGGGCCTGTGCGGCGGCACGGGCTGCAAAGCAGCTGTCCGCATTTTACAGCAGCAGGGCTTTGCAGTGATGGGCGCTGTGGTGCGTCTGTGCACCGATGACCCCGTTGTGGATGCCGCCAAGGAAGCCGCCAAGGCTCTGGGCATCGAGTGCATCACCCTGAATGCCAGCGAACTGGCCAGCCAGCTGGCTGAGGAGACCGCTGCCCCGGCCGACCTGCGCTTCCCCGCCCTGCTGGCGGCGGCTGACCGGCTGGGCATCCAGTACATTGCCACCGGCCACCGCGCCCGGGTAGAGACTGGTGCGGACGGCGTGCACGTCCTCTGCCCTGCCGAAATTGCGGACGAGAGTGCCCGGCTTGTCGCCCTGCCGCAGGAAACGCTGGGCCGGCTCATCCTGCCCTTGGGCGATTTCAGCCCCGAGGATGTGGCTGAGATGGCAGCAGAATAAAAAAACAAAAGAGATGCACCCCGCCTTCCTGAAACCGGTTCAGGGAGCGGGGTGCATCTCTTTTTGCTCTGTTTTATTTCATCGTACAACGCTCAATGGAAGTCATCCGCTTACTTTGCGAAGATCTGGATCCAGTTGTGGCCCCACTGAGAATTGGCATCGTAGTTGTAGCCAAGGCACATATACTTGGCGGCGGGGTCCATGATATTGACACGGTGGCCTTCCGAAGCCATCCAGTCTGCAACAACCTTTTCGGGCGTGGTCTCGCCCCAGGCGGCATTCTCGCCGGTGGCGGTATCAGACACGCCGTACTCCTTCAGCACGGTGAAGCAGTTGGTGCCATCGGGGCGGGTGTGGGAAGCGACCTTTGCCACTTCCTTTGCGCGCTCATCGGCGGCGGCCTGCAGCTTGGCATCGCCCATGGCCAGAGGTGCCAGATTTTCCTTTGCGCGCTCAGCGTTGACCAGCGCCAGCACTTCCTGTGCGAAACCGTTCTCACTGGTGCCGCGGGCGTAGGTGAAGATCATCACCCAGTAATTGCCGTACTCGCCGCCCTCGTAGTAGCCAATGCCAACGGAGGTGGCATCCTTGTCCAGCATCCGCTCCTTGAAGAAATCGTAGCGATTCCAGGCGGCGACCACGTCCGAAGCATTCTCAGCAGCTGCCCAGTAGTTCTCGCCCACAGAAACATCGTCCACACCGTACTCCGGCAGGATGGTAAACTCGCGGCTGCCATTGGGGCGGTTGTAGGAATAATTGACGGTAAGTTCTTCTGCACGGGCCTGTGCGGCAGCATTCAGTGCGCTGCTGCCCATGCTCAGAGGAGCCACACCGGCCTGTGCACGCTCTGCGTTGACGAGCTGCAGCAGCTCATCGGCCTTGGAAGCTGCGTGTGCGGGCATTGCCAGAACAAACATCAGGCAGATGAATGCGGCGCAGCAGACCAGATTCTTCAGGACTTTCATCGAAGCGTTACGCATGGTGTTGAACCTCTTTTGTGTTGCCCCATGAAAAAAGGTGTCGATTGCTGGTATACTCGGCAATCGACACCTGATGCTTCAGATGAAGGTCACTCAACACCCAATCCCCGCTGTGGAGACCCTCAGGTGATGAGAAGCAACTGGCTGCCATTTTACAGGCCCTATAGCTTTGCGTCACAGCCTTTCGACTGCTTTGCCGAGGATATTCAGTTTTGCGCGTCTTTCTTCTTTGGGTAGAAATTTTGAGAACGAAAAAAGGTGTTGTTCTGCAATACACTCAGCAAAACAACACCTAGAAATTCTAAGCAGGTCGCCCAAAGAAAGATTTCTTTGAGAAGCAGCTGGCTGCCATTTTACAGGCCCTGTAGCTTTGCGTCACAGCCTTTCGACTGTTTTGCCGAGAATATTCAATTCACCTTGAGGAACTGTTCCCATTTCCTCGACATTATCCTACCATATCGGACAGAACCTGTCAACTGTTTTGGAGCAGCCTTCTCAAAAAATCTGCTTTTTTGAAGAGTTCTTCCGTTATGCCTGCACCTCTGCCGCCTTTTTGCGCAGCTGGTCGAGGTCTGCGGCATCCGGGTGAGCCAGTGCCTTGTCAAAATTCTCGATCAGCATCTCGAGATTGGGCGCATGGTTGGGCTGCTGCAGCATCTTTTCGTACTGCTGGCGCACGGTCATGGGCATCTTGCCCTGGCACATATAGGTTCCAATGACCGTGTTGCTCTCATCCAGCGACTTCTGCACCGCCGCCAGGATCTGCTCAAAATATTCCGCACTGCCGCCAAAGCCTGCGGTGCCGAACAAAAAGACCTGCTTCCCCTTCAGGGTCTGCAAAAAGGCGGTGAGGGTGTCATCGGCATGGCCCTTATCCGTCCAGAAGCCGATGTAAAGGGTCTCAGCCTCCAGTGCCTCCGGGGCCGGTGCTCCGAAGTAGGTGCACTCATTCTGGGGCAAGCTTGCGCGAAGGGTGTCGGCCAGCAGGCGGGTGTTGCCGGTCTTGCTGCTGAAAACGATGGCGTAGCTCATGGTCATTCTCCTTTATTATGTTTGATATCAGATGCTTCCCTGTTCTTTTGCGTTCAGGGCATCATAGATACAGCGGGTGCCCTGATGGGCGATCAGGCCGCCCAGGCACTTTTTGTTGCAGCGGACACAGCGGTGGATCTTTGCCGCATTGCCGCTCTGCAGTTTGTTGACCCAGTTGGGGTCGGCCAGCAGCTGGCGGCACATTGCCGCACACTGGATGCGGCCGCTGGCAAGCTGCTGCTCCACAAAATCGGGGTCGTTCAGGCCGCCCACACCGCAGAGCGGCACACTGGTATACCGGCGCACCTCATCGCAGAACTTGAGGAAGCAGCCGGTCTCCTTGAACTCGGGGTGGTTGGCCGGCGGGATGGTGTTTTCCAGCGCAGAGTGGTTGGCCAGCGTCACATGGAAGCTGGTCACGCCGGCCTGCACCAGCAGGGGCACGAACACGGCCAGTTCCTCCTCCACCACACCGGCGTTGCCGTAATGGGGGTTCTCCTGCCGGACAGCCAGCTTGTAATCAATGGCCATGCCGGGCACAGCGGCGTGCACTGCCTTGACAGCTTCCACGGCAAAGCGGGCGCGGCGCTCGGCACTGCCGCCGTATTCATCGGTGCGGTGGTTGAAGATGGCGGAAGAGAAGCTGCCGCACATCCGGTCGCCGTGCACCTGCACCATGTCAAAGCCCGCCTGCTTTGCCAGCACAGCAGCCTTGCCAAAGCCTGCGATGATCTGATGGATCTTTTTCTGGGACATCTTGGTGATGTAGGGGCCCACGGCATCGTTCATCCGCTCCCGCAGCTGGTCGGGGGTGATCTTTTTCATCAGCATCCCCGGGATGCACTTGATGATGGACATCATGTCGGTATCGGTCTGGTGGAGCTGGGCGCAGACCTTGCAGCCATATTTGTGGGCAGTCTCGCAGATCTGCTGATAGAAGGCAAAGCCCTTTTTGTCAAACAGGGACTTCTCAAACCGGCTCTTGGCCACCGGCACGTCGCCGATGATGATCATGGCGCAGCCGCCCTTGGCCAGCCGCTCCATCTCCGCCAGATATTCCTCGTCCGAAAGGCCGAAGGTGGTGGGGGCAAAGATGATGCGGTTCTTCAGCTGCATTCCACCGTAATCAATGGGGCTCAGGATGGTGTCGTACATGTTACACACTCTCTTTTCTCGTCCGTGCTGCCTTTTGCAGCAAGCTCAGGAGCTGGTGCTGTTCCTCTTCGGTCAGCCCGCTCAAATTTTGTGCATCCCAATCAAAAAATACCTGGTGGCAGGTCCGGAATGCTCTCTCACCCGCCGGGGTCAGCCCCAAATGATAACTGCGGCCCTGCTTTTCCCGGGTCATAAAGCCATCTTCCACCAGCTTGATCACGCTGCGCTGGCAGTGGCCCCAGTCCAGGTGCAGGTTTTTGGTCATCTCAGCCGGGGTGCAGCCGGGATGTTTGCCCACGTAGATCACAAAATACATCATGCCAAAGCTCAGGCCAAACTCCTGCAGCTGCTGGGTGGTGTAGGCTGCGAACTGCTTGTAAAACTCCATCACGTAGAAGGATATGGTCGATTGAATCACTCTTTGCATCTCCTTTACTTGACAAGGTCTAGTATAATCATGTTACTTGATAAAGTCAAGTGTTTTTTTCAAAAAAATTCTCCCTGCTCCGTATTTCTGTTTCGGGAGCAGGGAGAGAGCGATTCTTTTGCCTCAGACCAGCGGCATGATATTTTCCGGGGCGGCAGCAAGGCAGGCGGGTGCTTTTGGCGGCGGGGCCGCCATTGTCTCCTTGGACACCTTCCACCACAGGCGGGCCTCACCGCCGGGCAGGGTGAAGATCATGTTCCAGTCAAAGGGGTTCTCACTGGTGGTGACAGCCTGCACCGGCAGGCTGTTGGGGGTGCCGGGAGCGCAGGGTGCAAAATCATGGGCGCGGATGCCCACGGCACAGCAGCCCTCGGGCACCGGCAGAGCCACGGTCAGCGGCTGTTCCCAGCCCGCCAGATGAACGGTATGCTCCCCCACCCGGGTGCAGGGCAGAATGTTTTTGCAGCCGGTCAGGCGGGCGGCGGCACGGGTGCGGGGGTCGGCAAAGACCTCCTTGGTCGTGCCCGCCCGAAGCACCTCGCCGCTGTCCATCACGATCATCTCCCTGCACAGGCGGTAGGCCTCGTCCCGGTTGTGGGTCACCAGCAGGGCCGTGCCCGCAAACCCGGCCAGCAGGCTGCCCACTTCCCCCTCCACCTCCTCGCGCAGGTAGCTGTCCAGCGCACTGAATGGCTCGTCCAGCATCAGGATGCGGGGTTTGGCCGCCAGGATGCGGGCCAGGGCGGCACGCTGCTGCTGCCCGCCCGAAAGCGCACCGGGCAGGCGCTTGGCCAGTTCTTCCAGCCGCATGGCCCGCAATGCCTCGGCACAGGCAGCCCTGCGGGCGGCAGGGTCTTTTTCCTTTTTCAGTGCGCTGAGGATATTCTGTTCCACGGTCATGTTGGGGAACAGGGCGTAGTTCTGGAACAGCAGACCCACATTGCGCTGCTGGGGCGGCAGGTCGATGCCCTGAGCGCTGTCGAACAGCACCCGGCCATCCAGCACGATGCGCCCCTCGTCCGGCCGGACGATGCCTGCAATGCAGCGCAGGGTCATGCTTTTGCCGCAGCCGGACGCACCCAGAAGGGCGGTAGCAGTGTCCCCTGCCGTGAACGCAGCGTGGAGGGTAAAACCATCAAACCGCTTGGTCACATTTACTTCCAGGCTCATGTGTGCTTTCCTCCCTGCTTCTGCCTGCGTTCCAGCAGGTTCACTGCCAGCAGCACCACCGCCGAGATAACGATATCCACCAGCACCCACTGCATGGCCCCGGCTTCATCGTTGGTGCGCCAGAGCTGGTAGACCGTGGTTGCAATGGTGGCCGTCTTGCCCGGCGTGTAGCCTGCGATCATGCTGGTGGCACCGTATTCGCCCAGCGCACGGGCAAAGGCCAGCACCGTACCGGCCAGAATGCCCTGACGGCAGCAGGGCATCCGCACCCGCCAAAAGATCCAGGTGTTGGAAAGTCCCAGCGTCTGTGCCGACCAGGCCAGCGTTTCGTCAAAGCTCTCAAAGGCACCGCGGGCCGTGCGGTACATCAGCGGAAAGGCCACCACGATGGAAGCAAAGATGGCGCTGTACCAGTTCATCACCAGCTTCACACCGAAATGTTCCATGAAAAAGATGCCCAGCGGCCTTTTTGCGCCGAACAGCAGCAGCAGGAAATATCCCACGACCGTGGGCGGCAGCACCATGGGCAGGGTGAGCACCACATCCAGCACGCCTTTGAGCACGCGCGGGAGCTTTGCAATGTAGTAGGCCGCAAAGATGCCTAAAAAGAACACCGCCGCGCAGCTGATCAACGCAATGCGCAGGCTGTTCCATAAGGGATACCAGTCCATACCATCCCCCCAGCGGATGCTTACAGTGCGGTGAAGCCGACGCTCTCGAACACGGTCGCAGCCTTGTCGGTGCGCAGGTAAGCCAGGAACTCCTTGGCAGCCTCGGCATGGAGGGCGTTCTTCATCACAGCGGCGGGGTAAATGACCTGGCCGCACATTTCCTTGGTGGCCTCGTCCACGGGGGTCAGACCGGCGCTGTACGCATCGGTGCAGTAAACGACACCGGCATCCACGCTGGCCTCGCTGACCTGGGTGGTGACTTCCTTGACGTTGGAGCCGTAGGTGATGACACCGGCAGCAGCCAGAGCTGCCTCATCCAGATCGTAGTAGGCCAGGATCTTCTGGGTGTACTGACCCACGGGCACATCGCTGTTGCCCATGCAGAACAGGATATCCTCTGCCTTCAGGTGCTCAGCCAGGCTGTCGAAGCTGTCGATTCCCTTGTCGCTGCCCTCAGGCACACAGAGCACGACCTTGTTCTCCAGCAGATCCACACGGCTTTCGGCATCCACAAAGTCCAGTCCCTCGGTGTTCCCCTCAGCGGAAGCGGTGCTGTCCAGCTGGTTCATCTGCTTCTGACCGGCGGAGATGAACAGGTCGCAGTCCGCACCCTCCTGGATCTGGGTCTTGAGGGTTCCGGAAGAGTCAAAGTTGAAGCTGAAGGTCACGCCGGGGTTCTCTGCGGAGTAGGTCTCGGCAATGGCGTTCAGGGTCTCGGTCAAGGAGGCGGCAGCAAAAACGATCAGCTCCATGCTCTCGCCGGAGGCAGCCTCAGAGGAGGCGGCAGCGGAGGATGCGGTGGAAGATGCAGTGCTGCCGGAGGAGCCGCCGCAGGCGGTCAGAACAGCAGATGCGGATGCGATGCCGGCAGCGCACAGGAAGCCGCGGCGGGAGATCATAGTTTTCATAGTCTTGCTCCTTACAGTGGGTATGCTTTTGTTGTACTTTTATTTTTACGCCCGGCACCAAAAGCAGCGCCGCGGCGGTGAAACAGACTTATTTGCGGGCGCACTCTCCGTCCAGCCCGGCGGCAATGCGCACCCCGTGCTCCAGGCTGGGCAGGATGTACTCCAGATTCTCCTTCACGGCCTTGGGGCTGCCGGGCAGGTTGACGATGAGGGTCTTGCCCCGCAGCACACTGGCGGCGCGGCTGAGCATCCCGCGCGGGGTGATGCTCAGGCTGTGGTAACGCATGGCCTCAGCAATGCCGGGGGCGTTGCGGTCAGCCACGGCATAGGTGGCTTCCGGGGTGATATCCCGGGGGGCAAAGCCGGTGCCGCCGGTGGTCAGGATCAGGTTGACCTGACGGCCATCGGCCAGCCGGATGAGCTGTGCTTTCAGGGCCTTTGCCTCATCGGGCAGGATCATGGTCTCCTCCACCTGATAGCCTGCAGCGGTGAGCATCTCCACGATCAGGGGGCCGCTCTTGTCCTCACGCTCACCCCGGCTGCCCTTGTCAGAAAGGGTGATGACGGCAGCGCGCAGGGGCGGATTCTCCGGCGGGGGCAGCAGGGTCACCTCATCCCCCACATGGATCTCGCCGCCCTGCAGCACCCGAGCAAACACGCCCTCCCGGGGCATGATGCACTCGCCGGTCTTCTGCTTGATGACGCAGTCGTTGTGGCACTCTTTGCCGATCTGGGTCATTTCCAGCACCACGTCCCCGATGGCAAAGCGGCTGGTCACGGGCAGATTGCGGAAATCGTAGCCCTCCACCACCAGATTCTCGCCAAAGGCACCGTAGTCCACCCAGATCTTCTTGCGGAAGTTCTCGATCTTTTCGGCGCTGAGCATACTGACCTGACGGTGCCAGTTGCCGCCGTGCGCGTCCTCCACGATGCCCCATTCCGGGGTCAGACGTGCACTTTCCACTTCGGTCTTGACCGTGCCCCGCTGGGGGCTGGTGCAGATCGCCAGAAGTTTTCCCATAGATTTATCCTCCAATTCGGTACATACCCCTGGTCGCGGGGATGTCCTGTTTCAATTCAAAATGATGTTCCTGGGGCTTTTTCCAGATGGTGGTACGGATGGAAGTCAGCAGCTCTTCGTCAGACGTGCCACTGCGCAGCAGAGCTTTCAGGTCACATCCGGCCTCACTGGCAAGGCAGGGGCGCAGAAAGCCCTGACTGGTCAGCCGCACCCGGTTGCAGGAGGCGCAGAACTTGCCGTGGACTGCGGCAATGAAGCCGATGTCCCCTTTCCAGCCCGGCACAGTGTAATAGACCGCCGGGCCGTCGCCCAGCGCGGCACACGCCGCCCCGGGCAGCGGGGCCAGCTCCGGCCAGCGCCTGCGGAAGCGGGCCAGCAGCTCCGGGCCGGAGATACAGGGCATGGCCGCCCCGTAGCCGATGGGCATCATCTCGATGAACCGCACCTGCAGGGGCTTGTCCTGTGCCAGAGCGGCCAGCGCTTCCAGCTCGCCCTCGTTTACGCCCACCTGGGGCACGCAGTTCAGCTTGACCGGGATGCCGCTTTCCAGCGCGGCATGGATGCCCGCCTGCACGGCGGCAAATTCATCCCGGGCCGTGATCTTTGCAAACAGGGCGGGGTCCAGCGTATCCAGACTGATGTTCACGCTGTCCAGCCCGGCCTCCAGCAGGGCGGGCAGCTGCTGTTTCAACAGGACGGCATTGGTGGTCATGGTGACCTTCCGGATGCCGGGGATGGCTTTCAGCCCCTTGACCAGCTGCTCCACGCCCTTGCGCACCAGCGGCTCGCCGCCGGTGACCCGCACAGTATCCACCCCGCACCGGGCAAACAGGGCGGCGAGGCGCAGGAATTCTTCGTAGGTCAGGATATCCTCCCGTTCCAGCTTGTCCACGCCGTCCGGCATACAATAGCGGCAGCGCAGGTTGCACAGATCGGTCACGGAAAGGCGGAGATAATGGATATTGCGGCCCTTGGAATCAAACATAGCCGCCCTCCGCCCGGATATAATGTCCGCTCTTGCCGCCGGTCTTTTCCACCAGATGGATCTCGCCCAGCTCCATGCCCTTATCCACGGCCTTGCACATATCATAGATGGTGAGCAGGGCGGTGGAAACGCCGGTCAGGGCCTCCATCTCCACGCCGGTCACGCCGCTGGTCTTGACCGTGCAGCGCGCTTCCACAGCCCGGCGCTCGGGCAGCAGGTCAAACTCGATCTGCACCTTGGTCAGCGGCAGCGGGTGGCACAGGGGGATCAGCTCGCTGGTGCGCTTGGTGGCCATAATGCCGGCCACCCGGGCCACGCCCAGCACATCGCCCTTTTTCACGGTACCGCTTTCCACGGCGGCAAAGGCATCCGCATTCATGGTAATGATGCCGTGGGCCGTGGCCTCCCGGGCCGTGACAGGCTTTTCGCTTACATCCACCATCACGGCGTTTCCGGCGGCATCAAAATGTGTCAGATTATTTTCACTCATACTTTTTCACCTTAGTTAAGCTCCCCCCTTCGGGGGAGCTGGCAAAGCCGAAAGGCTTTGACTGAGAGGGTTTCAGCAGTGTCCGAAGCCGCAGTTGGGCCAGTGGCACTCGGCGCAGCCCAGGCAGAGGCCGCCCTCGCCCAGACGGGCGATATCCTCGGCGGTGATGGGGTCATCGGCCAGCAGGCGGGGCAGCAGCAGGTCAAAAATGGTGCGCTTGGCGTACATCACACAGCCGGGCAGACCGCAGACCGGTACACCGTCCAGATAGCTGACCAGGAACATGGCACCGGGCAGCACCGGCGCGCCGTAGGTAATAATTTCAGCCCCGGTGTTCCTGATGGCCAGCGGGGTGCGGTCGTCCGGATCCACGCTCATGCCGCCGGTGGTAAAGATCAGCTCACAGCCTGCGGCCTTTGCTTCCAGAATGGCAGCCGTAATGCCCGCCGGGTCATCGTCGCAGACCTTGTGGAAGGCCATCTCACAGCCATACACCGCCAGCTTTTGCTCGAGGATGGGAGTAAACTTGTCCTCAATGCGGCCCTTGAACACCTCGCTGCCGGTGGTGATAACGGCAAACTTCTTCTGGTGGAAGGGCAGCACGTTCAGGATGGGCTTCGGCCCGGCAGCAGCCTGCATGGCCTCCATCTTCTCCTGCTCAATGACCAGCGGGATGATACGGGTACCAGCCAGCTTGGCTCCCTTTTTCACAGGCAGATCGCCGTGGATCGTGGCGATCATCATCTGGGGGGTGCTGTTCACTGCCAGCAGGGCCCTGCGGTCGATCTTGAGCAAACCGTCGCAGTCGGCGATCAGTTCGATCTTGCCCTCCCGGGGCTCAGTGCCGTGGATGTTCTGACCGGCGGCGGCCTTGTAGAGCAGGGCGGCAGCTTCGTCCTCGTGGAGGATGCCGGGCTTTTTCTCCCAGACATAGAGGTTTTCCTTGCCGATGCTCAGCAGCACCGGAATATCCTCGGGCTGAATGATGTGGCCCTTTTTGAAGCGGGCCCCCTTGAATTCACCCGGGATGATCTGGGTGATATCGTGGCAGAGCACCTGTCCTGCCGCGTCTTCGGTACGGATCAGTTTCATGGTTTCTTCCTCCCCCTGTTACAATGCAGGCATCTGTGCAGCGATCCAGTCGGCCAGCGCTGCAGGCTCGTCCAGCGCAAAATCCGCGCCCGGAACATCCCCCACGATGGCCAGCGGCTCAAAGGAGACAGGCTCCTCCGAGACAGCCTTGCGCACCACCTCGATCTTGGGCCAGCCGCTCTCCTTGAAGCCCTCCATCAGCACCAGATCATAGCCGTGGCGCTCAAACAGGGCCAGCAGATCCTGCTCGTTCAGGCGGAATTCCTCCGTCAGCAGGTAGCGGCTGCCCGAAAAGACCGCCACGCCCTCGGCCCCGGCCTCCCGCAGGCGGAAGCTGTCGGTGCCCGGCACGTCGGGGGTGAAATCGTGGCCGTCATGCTTGATGACACCCACCTTCAGGCCCCGTGCCCGCAGCAGGGGGATGAGTTTTTCCAATAACGTCGTTTTGCCGCTGTTGTGCGCACCGCTCACGGCCAGCACAGCCGGGCGCTTCAGGCTCAGCTCGGCAGCAAGCGCCTGTTTCTTTTCACTGTACAAAGTTCAGTACCTCCACTTCTTCGCCCGGAGCCACCGGGCCGCTGCCCGCAGGCAGCTCCACCAGGCAGTTGCAGCCCATCATGGCCGACAGACTGCCCGAGGAATGCGCCTCCGCGTTGCCCTCGCCGGGGATCTCCACCAGGCCGCCCAGCGCTCTGGCCCGCAGAAAGCGGGTTCCCTTGCTGGGCTTGGAAAAGCCGGTGATCAGCCTGCCCCGGGTGTGCACCGGGATGCAGTCCTCTTCCCGCCGCCCTGCGGCCCGCAGCAGGGCCGGAACGGCATACTGCTCCAGCGTGGCAGCAGCGGCAAAGGGATTGCCGGACAGGCAGAACACCAGCTTTTCTCCCACCTGCGCGGCGATCATGGGGCTGCCGGGCTTCTGGGCTACCCCGGCAAAAACAGGCTCCGCGTGCAGCATTTCCAGCACTGTGGGCAGGTAATCCTTCTGCCCCACCGAAACACCGCCGCTGGTGATCACCGCATCACACCGGGTGAGCAGTTCTTTCATCCGGGCGGCGATCTCCTCCGGGTCATCCGAGCAGTGGGTGCGCTCCACGGCAAAGCCCAGCTGCCGCAGGCGGGCGGCATTCTGGATCCCGTTGGCATCGTAGATCTTGCCGGGAGCCCAGGCCTCACCCGCTTCCAGCAGCTCACTGCCGGTAGCAAGCACGCCCACGGTCAGGGGGCGGAAGACCTCGGCATCCGGGATGCCCTGACCGGCCAGCACACCGATGTGCGCCGGGGTCAGCACAGTTCCGGCGGCGGCAATGGGGGCACCGGCGGCGATGTCCTCACCCCGGAACACCACATTGGCGTTGGGTTGAAGCTGTGCGTAAATGCGCACCTGCTCTTCCCCGCTGTCGGTCAACTCCTGCATCAGAACGCAGTCCGCGCCGGGGGGCAGGGGTGCGCCGGTCATAATGCGGGCGGCACACCCGGCAGGCAGGGCAGCGGCGGGGGCATCCCCGGCGTAGAGCTTCATCACCACCGGCAGGGTGGCAGGGGTCTTCTCCCCCGCCCCGGCCGTGTCGGCACTGTGAAGGGCATAGCCATCCAGAGGGCTCCGGTCAAAAGGGGGCTGATCCATCCGGGCACACAGGTCCCGGGCTGCGATCCGCCCACAGGCATCATCCAGCGGCACCCGCTCCGTGGCAGGCACCGGGAGAGCCGCAGCAGCATCCAGCACCCGGCGCAGGGCCTGGGCTGGCGTGCAAAAAGGCTGTTTCATTGCAAAAAATCCTCCATCGCTCCCCGGGGCACAGTTTGCCCGCTATGGCCCGGACAAACTCCCAGGGAGATCTCTTTTCGATCGGCAGGTGAAAAAAAGCGGAGACGTTCTGACCGAAAATCAAAACGCCCCCGCAAAAAACCGAACATGGCCCGGAGCGGCAGCCTGCAGGCCGCCACGCCGAGGGAGCCGCTTCCTTTTCCGCTGTTGCAGCAACGGGAAGGAGGCAACGCTCCGGAACGGTGGATGGGAGGAGTTCTTTTTTTCAAATTGCAGCGTTTCTTCTGCGGGAAGGCGGCCGGGTTTCCCCTGCCACCCTTGAATGCCGGCGTTGGCCCTTAGCATTGCGGCGCGGTGTCCTGCCCCCTGCGGGGTTTAGACAGCCTTGCTCAAAGAAGCTCTTGTACCCTATTCAATTGTGTATGATCTTTTAGTCGCAGAAATCATCCACATCGCTGATGGCTTTTGCATAGCGGCGGGTGAGGTGCTGGGTGGAGAAGAGGAACCGCTCGTTCTGATTGTTGGTCAGCTCTTCGATGTCGGCAAACTCCGGCCTGCCCTGCATGGTCTTCCAGGTCTGCTCGATCTCCTCCGGCGCAAGGCCGTAGGGGGAGCGCTGGAAATACTTCAGCGGGGTGGCACTGGGGTAGACCCGTGCGTTGAAGCGCACCATCTCAGCAAACATGACACAGAGGTCTTTGTCCTCAATGAGCTGGGCGATCATGGCGTAGTTGTCGCTCATGTTGGCGTTGGAGTAATAGTAGGTATCCTTTGCGCCTGCACGGACAACGATATCCTCACACTGGGGGTCCTGCGGCATCTGAGCCAACAGCTCATCGGCGTTCTCCACCTCACTGACCAGCAGTGCGTGGGGCGTGACAAGCGCGGCGGCGCTGCGGGAACGGATGTAACCGGCCAGCTCCTGCGCGGGGGTCAGTTCCGGCAGCTCCGGCGCGGTCTGGGTGGGCTGATCCGCAAAGGGATCGTTTTCAACCTCCGGCTCACCGGCCAGAAAATCCAGCAGCTGAGGCTTTGCGGCCTCGTCCTGCACAGTTTCGGCGGCTTCGGGTGCGGCCCCGGCAGCCTGCATTGCTGCAAGCTCTGCGGTCTCCCGCTCCACGGCGGCGATCACATCCTCGCCGGTCTTGGCGGCGCTGCCGTCAAAGCTGCTGCCCGTTTCCTTCAGGCGGCGGGCCGTCTCGCTGGCGGCATTGATGTCGAACACCTCTGCCTTGGGCTTTTTCTTAGCGGCCAGCTCTGCCTTCTGCAGGTCCAGAACGGCCTGCTCCGGGTCCACGCTGCTGTCCACAGTGGTGGTGTAGCCGGGTTTACGTCTGCCAAACAACATGACGATCGTTCCTCTTTCTATGGGATTTATTCAGCTGCTGCGGTGTTCTGGGCGTAGATGCCGCGCTTTTCCAGATCATCGGCCATGTCAGCCAGATCATACTTCTCCAGCGTCTCGCGGGTGGGCACACCGGTGGTGCGGTCCCAGCCGAAGACGTCGTAGAACAGATCCTTTGCCTTCTCCATGTCGGCGCGGTCCAGCTTGGTGGTGCCTTCCTCGAATGCCTTGAAGTCGGGGTCCTTATCGAACACCCAATCACAGATGGCATCGTGCTCCTGACGCAGGTTTGCGCTGCCGCAGTTCTGCTGGAAGCTGATGGCGGTCATCGCGCGCAGCATCTGGGTGATGCGGGCACCGTCCTCCTGCAGACCGGCCTGGGTATAAGTCTCGCCGGTAACAGCAGTCATAAAGTCTGCCTGCAGATCCAGGTCGCCGTGGTACTCGCGCTCCTTGGAGGGAGACTGGGTCATGGGCCACATCCAGTTGCACAGGGTGGCGGAGTCGTGGAAGTTCTTGTCGTTGACGCAGTATGCAGCCAGCTTTGCCTTGTTCTCGTTGATGGGAGTGTAGGCCTTGGCCTTATCGTAGCAGCCCTCGCCGAAGAAGTCCTCCATGACCTTCTTGGTTACCTCATAGGGAGCACCGGAGCCGGTCTCGCAGACGATCTCGTGGATCATGCAGTCGCGGTTGTAGACGAGGTTGTACAGCATACCCACCTGCCATGCCTCAGCAGGGCCGTGGTGGTTGGGGAAGCCGTTGTAGATCAGGTTGGAGTTGGTGGCACCATCGTTGCGGTCCAGCCAGCTCTTGGGCAGGCCGAACTTCTCCATCATGGCCAGGGTGCCCTTGGCGATCACGGACAGGTCGCCCTCGCCGTAAGCCATGCGGCGGATCAGCTCAACCTCCCAGCGGGGATCGCCGGCCTTCTCCCACTCCCAGGGCAGGGAGTCGTACTCAGCCTCGCTGATGTACTTGGTGGCCTCCTCACGGGGCATCCGCAGGATCCACAGCAGGTCGCGGTTCAGGTTGCCGTAGTTGTCCCACAGGCCCATGTCGTCCACAGCATGAGACCATGCCAGGTTGATGACCATGGTGCCGTCGCCCTCGTACTTGAAATCGTGCACGCCGTCCGGATAGACGCGGGTGCCGTACAGCACAGGCATACAGGTGTTGGAGTTGTGGGTGGGCAGATCGTAATCTGCCAGCGGATCCACATCGTACTCAGTGTAGCAGCGGATGGGGCAGGAGGAGCAGCCGCCGTTCTTCACGGTGTACTCGGCAGCCGGAGCGCCGAAGTCGAAGTAGCCCTTGAAGCAGCGCAGAGCCACCTTGTTGATATCGTTGTAGGGCTGCTCGCCGGTATCCACGGGGCCGCCGGGAGCCTTCTTCCACATACGGCCGGGAGCGCCGGACCAGCGGTTCTTGCCGGAGGTGGCGCTGTACTCTGCCCAGCTCTGGGGCTGTGCGGGCACGTTGTGGTTGTTGTTGCCGCCGATCAGGTTGCCCATCATGTAGTTGGAGAGCTCCAGCACCTTCTTGGGGTCAGCCACCTTGACGCTGCCGGTGCCGCGGATGGCCAGGCCCTTCAGCTTCTTGTTGCCCATGGCAGCGCCCAGACCGGCACCGCCGGAGTTGCCGAAGCTGGTGTTCAGGGTGGAGTAATCCACCAGGTTCTCACCGGCGGGGCCGATGGAAGCAGTCTCGAACTCACGGCCGTTCTGCTCCACCATCCACTTGTTGGCAGCAAAGGTACCCTTGCCCCAGATCTCGCTTGCGTCCTCCAGAGAGACCTCGCCGTCCTCGATGCGCAGGTAGACGGGCTTTTCGGAGATGCCGCTGACAACGATGCCGTCGTAACCGGCATACTTCAGCATGGAGCCGATGTGGCCGCCCATGTGTGCATCGATGATGGAGTGGCCCTTGGACCAGGTAGAACGGAAGGTCACGTTCATACGGCCGGAGCAGGGCACGCCGGCACCGGTCAGGGGGCCGACACCAAAGATGACCAGAGCCTTCTCGTCATAGGGGTCCAGCTCCATGGGAGCTTCCTCGTACATAATGCGGTAGGCCATGCCCATACCGCCGATATATTTATGGTATTTTGCGTCGTCCTGGGTGGTGATCTCACCGGTGGTCAGGTTGACGCGCAGGATCTTGCCTGCCCAGCCATAGGTTTCAGCCATTGTTGTTCCTCCTTACAGGTCCTTGTAAGCAGCCTGTGCTGCGCTGGTAACGGCATCCCAGTCCACGATGGACAGAGCGCCGGACGGGCAGCCCGCCACGCAGGCACCGCAGGCGATGCACTTGGAGGACTTGCCGGTCTCGGGGTTGACGGTGGGCATGTGCCAGGGGCAGGCCTCCACGCAGGCACCGCAGCCGATGCACTTGTCGGTATCGACCACGCGGATGCCCTGCTCATTGGTGATAATGGCCTTCTGGGGGCATGCGTTGCCGCAGGCGGGATCCTCGCACTGGCGGCAGGTATCCGGGAAGTAGACAAAGCAGTTGTCGGTGCCGGACAGCAGACCGTTGCCGTCGCCGTCCAGATTCAGGCGGCGCTGGATCTTGACACGGCTGATGTAGGAAGAGCACACACCGTCGTTGGTCAGGGTGCAGTTGATCTCGCACCGCTGGCAGCCGGTGCACAGGTCAGCATTGACCACCAGCAGACCCTGGGGCAGTGCCCAGGTCGCCACAGCACCGGCATCCACCTGCTTCTGAGAGCAGCCGAAGAGGGACAGCATAGATGCGGAAAGGGTGAGTCCTGCAAGGCTCTTGCCCGAGATCTTCATAAATTGACGGCGGGTCATGTCAGCCGTCAGAAAATCAGTTTTTGCCATAGGTTTCCATTCCTCCGTGAGGTCACTCTGCGCAGAGCACCTCGGTTACATAGAAATAAGAATTGTTGACGATGTCCGTGACCGCCGTGGACGTAATGGTTGCACCGGAAAGCGCATCCACCTGGGTCATGTCAGCGCTGACCGTGTCGGCCGCACTGCCCTGGGTGGTCAGATCAGCGGCCTGCAGCTTGTACTCGGCCTGCTTTTCAGCGGACCAGTCTGCATAAGGCACTGCCTGTTTCTCGCCGTCCTGCGCGCTCTTGCTCAGACACGCCGCGTACAGCTTGCGCCGTGCCACAGCCTCAGCACTGTTGTCCATCGGGGGGATGAGCGCGTCGTCCATCGGCTGGCCGTTCAGAGCCGAGAGGGTCAGCCCGGCTTCATACATCTTCCGGGTAGCCTCGGCCTCCGGGGAGGTATCGCCCGCACGCCATGCGGCGGGGTCGAAGGCCTCAGCGGGGGCAGCGTCGGTCTCGGCGCTGCCTGCGGCGGCAAAAGCCGTGCCGGTGGCCGGGTCGGTCACAGTGTAGCGCTTGCCTGCCAGCGTGAAGGGAGCTGCGCCCTGGTACTGGGCCGTGAACTCCGGGTTCTCACACTGGGCACCCAGGCTGTCGGTCTCGGCCTGTGCCAGGATCTTCACATCCAGCACATTGCCGTCGCGGTCCAGCGTCACACCGGCCTGCACCTCGCTCTGGAAGCCCTGCCTGCTGCCCACCACATAATACGTGGTGTCATCCAGCTGGTACACCGCGCTCACACCATAGGTGGCAGCGTCGGCATCTGCCAGCGGCAGGGCCGTTCCGGCCACCGTGGTGCGGCTGTGCATCAGCCCGCCAAGGCCAAGCGCCATGGCAAGCGTTGCCGCACCCATGGCCGCATAGCCGGGCAGCCGCCTGCGCCACAAGGACTGCGGCGCATGATTTGCCTGCATCAATTGTATCACCTGCCTGTTTGATTCAGCTGTGCCCGGAACTCCCGGGCACGAAAACAGCCGTTCCACCTGCTGCAACAGTGCGGAACGGTTTCTTCGTTATAAGAATAACATCTTTTCCACCGGTTAGTCAACGGATACGCACAAACAAAGCCCTACAATTTCTCTCAAGAGCGCTTGCCTCTTGGTGAAATCATTTCTTTTGCCGGATGAACAGTTTCAATCCATATTCCTCTGCCAGCTCCAGCGACTGTACCGTGGGCATACTCTTGCTCACCAGCGCGGGCACACCGGCCCGGATGGCCTTGCGCACCATATCCACCGGCACCCGGCCGCTGGTAAAAAGCACACACTCCGCCAGCGGCACACCCTCTGTCAGGGCGCAGCCCACGGCCTTGTCCAGCGCGTTGTGGCGGCCCAGATCCTCGCACCGGTACAAGATCCTGCCCGCACGCAGCAGCAGACAGCTGTGCACGGCATGGGTGGCACGGTAGAGCGGCAGGCCCTGCCCCATGGCATCGGCCAGCGCATCCACCCATGCGGCAGGGATCTCCCGCTGAGGCACCGGGGCCAGCGGCGGCAGCTGCACCGGGCTGGCCAGCGTCAGGTTATCGGTGCAGCAGCTGGGCACCTCCTGCCCGGCCTGTTCCGCTGCCGCCAGCGGATGGCGCAGCTGAACGCTTATCTTGAGCCCCTGCGCGCAGACGGCCACCCGCTCCACCTCGTCAGCAGAGGTGATCCAGCCCTCGGTCAGCAGGCGGCCCAGCGCCAGCTGCGGCAGCAGCTCCGGCGTGCAGACCACCCGGAAGGCTGGCTGTTCGTTGACCAGAATGGCCGCGGCGTGCTCTGCCGCCAGTGTCCGCTCGGTGCCATCGGGCATCCGGACGCTCTCTGCCCCCGGTGCTGCACCGAATTGATCCATGATCTGCATTGGGTGTTCCTCCCCTGTCTGTTTTACTCTGCCCCTATTGTAACACGCTTTTGCTCCGCTGAAAAGCGCCTGTGCCCTCTGGAACAAACTGTCGATCCGTGTCGTTTCCATTTTTCCCGGCTTTGTGATATACTACTGTAAAATGACAGAACCATATCCCAGTACCGAGGTGGAATCTAAATTGAAGCATCTCTTCCGCTCCCTCACGCGGGCACGCCAGGCCTACAAGGACACCCGGAACCATGCCCTGACCCTGCTGCACCGGGCCTCCGCTGCCGTTCTGACAGCCGTGCTGGTGTACAAAGCCCTGACCTATCTTTTGTTTCTGCCCGCCATGAATGGCATCTGGTCGCTGACACTGCGCTGTTCGCCGGTGAACTACCTGACCAACAACAGCGCGCATCAAATTTTTACCTCCCCGACCATTTTAGGCGGGATCGTGCTCATCGTCCTTCTGGCGGCGTGCTGGAACCTGTACGGCTTTTCCATCCTCCTGCACGGGTTTGCGCTGGCCCGCCGGGGTGAAACACTGCGTCCTGTTTCCCTGTTCGTCCGGTCGCTGGGGGATATCCGCCATGTCCTGCTCCCCAAAAACTGGCCCATCCTGCTTTACTGCGCCCTGCTCATCCCCTTTATAGATGTATTCGTGACTTACAACTATATCTCTCAGCTGGCTGTGCCGGAGTACATCCTTGGGCTTGTCCGGGCAAAGCCGCTCTATCTGGTGCTTTTTCTTCTCATTTTGGGTGCGGCGTTCCTGTTCACCCTGTTCTGGGTCCTGGTGCTCCCCCTCTTTACGCTGGAACGCAAAAGCCTGTGGGAAGCCGTTCAGGAGAGCGCTGCCCATGTCAAAACACAGTTGCCCCGGCTGGCCGGTGTGCTGCTGCGGTGGAACCTCAGTGCGTTGGTCCGGTCTGTTCTGGTCTTTTTCGGAGCCTCCCTGCTGGTTTACAGCGTGGCAGCGCTGATCGGCCTACGGAGCACCCGCGCCATGCTGCTGCTCGCCCGTGCGCTGTATCTGTTGGAGATCCCCTTCTTCGGCTTTTTGCTGGACTGCAAGGTCACCACGGCCCAGTGCACCATCATCGCATTCCTCTACGATCGCTGCCGTGACTGCCCGCCGGAAGCGCTGCCGGAGGGCAAGCCGCACCGCTTTGGCGGCTGGCCCCTGCTCACCGCTGCGGTGGCCGGGGTCACGCTGGCCACCGGGCTGATGGCAGTCTACCTCTATGCCCTGCCCCAGGACGATGCCCTGCTCACCGCCGTGGGCGGCGTGACCCCGCTGGTCACCTTCCACCGGGGCGACTGTACCGTGGCCCCGGAAAACACCCTTCCCGCCTTCCGGTCGGCCATCCTCAAGGGCGGTGACCGCATCGAGCTGGATGTGCAGATGACCAGCGACGGCGTGGTCGTGGTGACCCACGATTCAAACCTGAAACGCTGCACCGGCAAAAACGCAAAAGTCTATGATCTGACCTACGCCGAAGTGGCACAGCTGGACGCGGGCCGCTGGTTCAGCAGCCGCTTTGCCGACACCCGGATCCCCACCCTGGAACAGGTGCTGCAGCTCTGCCGGGGCCGCATCGGCCTGAACGTGGAGATCAAGCCCAGCGCCGCCACCCCTGCTCTGGAGGCTGAGACTGTACGCCTGCTGCGGGAATACGGCTTCGACAGCTCCAACTGCGTCATCACCTCCCAGAGTTACGAGACCCTGCACAAGGTCAAAGCGCTGGCCCCTGAGTACCCCACCGGCTACATTCTGGCTCTGGGCGTAGGCAACTACTACGACCTGCCCGATGCCGACTTTTTCAGCGTGGAGACCACCTTTATCACCTCCGGCATGGTCAACGCCGTCCATCTGCGGGGCAAGACCGTGTCTGCCTGGACCATCGACCGCGAAAAGGTCGCCACCCACATGCTGGAGCTGGGAGTGGACGACCTCATCACCGACAAGCCCGACATGGTGCAGGACCTGCTGGCCCGGAATCAGCAGGTGGACGACAGCCTGATCGACTTCCGTGACCTGCTCAACGCCCTGCTCCACCCGGAGCAGCCTGCCGACTCCTCCGATGACGCGGAGGAGACCATCACCGATGCTGTGGAAGACCCGGAGGAGTTCGTGGACGCGGCGTAACACGGCCCCCTCTTTCTTGCGGCATCATTGAACCAACGGTCTGTAAAAGCAAAACATCCCCGCACGGCCTGCCGAAACAGGAAGTGCGGGGATGCGTTTTTGTTCAGAGGAATGGGTTATAGAACCTTCCAAAGCGGATGGTCACGGCCAGGCTGATGAGCAGCAGGGCCGCGCCCACGCCCAGGGCAATGAAGTCCCGCCGGGCAAAGGGGCGCTGGGTATACCAGGTGCGCTTGCTGTTCTTGCCGAAGCCGCGCAGCTCCATCGCGTTGGAAATGGTGTCGATGCGGTTCAGACTGGTCAGGATGAGCGGCAGCAGGATGTTGACAGAGTTCTTCATCCGCTTGAAGAAGGGCTCCTTTTTGCCCAGCTCCACGCCGCGGGCCTGCTGGGCCTGGCTGATGCTGTGGTAGTCGCGCTGGATATCGGGGATGTAGCGCAGGGCAATGGCCACCGAATATCCGACCTTATACGAGATGCCGATGCTGTTCAGGCTGGCAGCAAACTCGCTGGGGTCGGTGGCAGAGATAAAGAGGATGGCCACCGGCAGGGCCACAAAATATTTCAGGCTGATGTTGATCATATAGAACAGCTGTTCCGCTGTCAGGTCATACCGCCAGAACAGGTGGCAGAGCACCGTGCGGGTGCCGTACAGGGTGGTCCCCTGATTGGGATCGAACAGGAAGATGAACAGGTTGTTCAGCAGCAGGAACACCAGCATGAAAGTCATCATAAACCGAACTTCCCGGAATTTGATCCGGCTCAGCCTGAAGGCCAGCAGGCTGACCACCAACAGGCCCAGCAGCACCCAGGTGTTGTAGGTGATCATGCTGGCAAAGGTAAACAGCAGGAAGAACGCCAGCTTGGTGGTTCCGGTCATCTTATGGATGACGCTCTCCCGGGGGAGATAATTCAAAACAGTCTTAGCGGCCACCCTCTCTCACCTCCCGGTCCTGCTCAATAAATCTCTCTACAAATTCCTGTGCAGGCGCAATGCCGCAGCGGTTGGCCAGCGTGTACAGGCTGGTCTCCTTCAGGGCCGCCTGTTCCACCAGCGCAGGGTCACACAGAACGGCGGCCGCGGTGCGGTCGGCAATGAGCCGTCCGTCGCAGAACACCAGTGCGCGGCGGGTGTATTCCAGCATCAGGTGCATGTCATGGGTGATCATCACCACCGTCACACCCCGGGCATTCAGGCCCCGCAGGAACTCCATGATGTCGGTATAGTGCCGGAAATCCTGCCCGGCGGTGGGCTCATCCAGAAGGATGAGTTCCGGGTCAAGCACCAGCACGCTGGCAATGGTCACCCGCTTTTTCTGGCCGAAGCTCAGTGCCGAGATGGGCCAGTTCCGGAAAGGATACAGGCCGCAGACCTTGAGGGTCGCCTCCACCTTTTCCCGGATCTGTTCCTCGGTCAGGCCGGAGCGCTGCAGACCCAGAGCCACCTCATCGTAGATCATGGTCTTGGAGATCATCTGGTTGGGGTTCTGCATCACATAGCCGATGTGCTGGGCGCGGCGGCGGATGTTCTCCTCAGCCAGCGGCTTGCCGTTCAGAAAGATCTCGCCCGCATCCGGGGTCTCGAAGCCGCAGATGAGCTTGGAGAGGGTGGATTTGCCCGCGCCGTTCCGGCCCACGATGCTCACCATCTCCCCCTTGCCGATCGAGAAGCTGACATCCCGCAGGGTCTGCTGGCCTTTCTGATAACCAAAGCTCAGGCTCTTTACCTCCAGCAGCGGCTCCCGTTCCGGCTGCGCGGCGGGCCGGGGCCGGGCCGTGAACCAGTCCCGGAGCTTTTGGGTATCGGTATCGTCCAGCACAAGGCTGTCCACATGGGCGGGGTGCTTGTCCGGAGTGATATCCACCCCGGCATAGCGCAGAGCCGTGACATACAGCGGCTCCCGGATGCCGTTTTCCGCCAGCAGGCTGCCCGAGAGCAGCTCGTCCGGGCGCAGGTCTGCCAGAATGGTGCCGCCGTTCACCAGCACGATGCGGTCCACGTTCCGCCAGAGCACATCCTCCAGCCGGTGCTCGATGATGAGCACTGTGGTGTCAGTCTTTTTCTGGATCTCGTCGATCAATTCAATGGCCTGCTTGCCGGTAGCGGGGTCGAGGTTGGCCAGCGGCTCATCGAAGAGCAGGATCTTGACCTGATCCACCATCACGCCCGCCAGGCTCACCCGCTGCTTCTGTCCGCCCGAAAGCTCGTGCGGCGCATAGCCGAGGTGGTTCTCGATGCCCACCAGCTCGGCGGCATGGCGGGTGATGGCGTGCATCTCATCCTGCGGGGTACAGCTGTTTTCCAGTGCAAAGGCAATGTCCTCGCCCACGGTCAGCCCGATGAACTGGCCGTCCGGGTCCTGCAGCACCGTGCCCACATGGGCCGAAAGCTCAAAGAGGCTGCTGTGGGGCGCATCCACACCGTCCACGGTCAGGGTGCCGGTGCACGCGCCGGGGTTGGAAAACGGGTTCAGCCCGTTGATGCACCCCGCCAGCGTACTCTTGCCGCTGCCGGAGGGGCCCGCAATGAGCACCCGTTCACCCGGGTAGATTTCCAGATCGATATCGGTCAGGGTGGGGCGCTTCTGGGCGCGGTACTGGAAGGAAAAGTTGCGGAATGAGATGATGGGTTTACGTTCTGCCATGGGTATGGTACCTCAGCTGTTCATCAAAAAAGCCTTTCCAACGGGCCGGACGGCGCAGATGGAAAGGCCGGGTTTCATGCGGGGATCACTCCTGATCCAGAGAGCCCTTCTTGGCGATGGTTCTGGTGTAAGCCAGCACCAGCAGGCCGCCCACCACCACAGCGGTGATACTGTTGGACACTGCGGCAAATGCACCCTGTGCAAACACCTTCTTGACGGGCTCGGCGTAGATGGCAATATCCAGCACGGGGGCCACCAGGACCCAGGCCAGCAGATGGGCCACGATATTGGCCAGCGCAAACAAAGCTGCCTGCTTCTTGCTGAACTCGCCTTCCTGCAGGTTCAGCTTCTTGGAGAACAGGCCCACCACAACGCCCACAAAGGCGGAGGCGATGACCCAGCTCCACCAGGGGCTGCCGCCCCAGGACAGGTCGATGAGGGTGTGGCCGATGAAGCCGATCAGGCCGCCGGCCACGGGGCCGTACATGGCAGCCAGCAGGGCCAGAACGGCGTACTGCAGGCTGATGTTGGTGTTGGGCACCGGGCTGGGAATGGCCACAAAACGCCCCAGAACAAAGAACAATGCCGCGCCGATACCGACAGCGACAACGGTCTTGATGCTGCTGTTGTTATTTTTCATATTCTCTCTCCTCTTTTATTCCGCGGATGCGGGGTTTCTTGCAAGGCATCGTTAGTATACGACACCCTCTTGAGCCTTGTCAATGGACAATCCGCCCGCTTTGCAGAAAAACGGCTGCTTTCCTGCATTTGGGGGCGAATGCCTTCCCGCCCTGTGCAGCAAAAAAGAGCACCCGCGCCTGCCGGAGCGGATGCCCTGTGAATGCTGATTCGGTTTTGGCCCAAACCTTAGTTCTTAGCGGTCAGGCTGAAGGTGCTCAGGGTCTGGAAGGTGGTCACGATAACATTGATGTTGTTGACGATGGAGCTGCCTGCGGAGAACACGCGGGCGATGTAGTTGAACAGCTTGCCAACGTTCAGGAACACGTCCCAAGCGGTAGCCTCGGTGGTTGCGCCACCCTGCAGGTACACCATTTCGTTCTCATCGATCGCAGCAAAGTTAGCGGGCATTTTGATCTCATTGTTCATCATAACGGGGATTCCTCTCTTTCAAATCAATCTATACTTACCGTCTGCACCAAACCAAGTGCGCGGCACCAGAACCAGACCGTGGTTCCTCCGACAGGAACGGGCAGGGGCACGAGTTCCGCATTCCCTCCGGAATTGTTCCCATACATAGGTTATACGATAAATATTCGGATTTGTCAATCGAATTTCCGGAATTTTTACCATTCTGAGCCAAAAGTGGATACCCACAACGCGGAACACCTGCCATTTCGACAACTTTCCACAAAATATCCGCTGCCGCACGATTCCCGGGCACGAAAAACGCCTTCGTCTGCACGGCAGCACACAGATCCATTCCGCCCCGCGGCATTTCCCGGGCAAAAATCCGGCAAAAAATGCCCCCGCGCCCCCTACACAAACCGGAGCGGTTGTGCTATGATAAGGCTGAAAAATCGGTTTGGCAAAGCCAACCGCAAGGAGATGTCTTGGATGTCTGATCTGATGGAAACATTACGGCAGGAGGGCATCAGCCCCGACCTGCTGCGCGCTGTGGAAGAATACCGCGCCGCCCACGCTCTGCCCGAGGCCCTGCGCCCCCGCATCCCGGCTTCCAGCTTTACCTATTATGGCCGGGAGGTCTGGGAGCAGGCACTGGCGGCCCTGCTCTGCGGCGAAAACCTGCTGCTGGCCGGCGGCAAGGCCACCGGCAAAAATGTGCTGGCTGAAAATCTGGCCGCCGCCTTTGGCCGCCCCGCATGGGACATCTCATTCCATGTGAACATGGATGCAGCCTCCCTCATCGGCATGGACACCTTTGTGGATGGGGCGGTCACCTTCCGGCCCGGGCCGGTCTACCGCTGTGCCCAGTGCGGCGGCTTCGGCGTGCTGGACGAGATCAACATGGCCAAAAACGAGGCCCTGGCCGTCCTCCACGCCGTGCTGGACTTCCGCCGCGCCATTGATGTGCCCGGCTACGAGCGCATCCCGCTGGCCGAAGAGACCCGCTTCATCGCCACCATGAACTATGGCTACGCGGGCACCCGGGAGCTGAACGAGGCCCTGACTTCCCGCTTTGCAGTCATCCAGATGCCCACCATCACGGAGGAAAACCTTGAAAAGCTGCTGCGGGCCCAGTTTGCCGACCTGACGGACAAATATGTGCACCAGTTTGCTCTGCTCTTCCTCGACCTGCAAAAGAAATGCGACAGCGCCGAAATTTCCACCAAAGCGCTGGATCTGCGCGGAATGCTGGACGCTCTGCGCCTGATGCGCCGGGGCGTGGCTGCGGGGCCTGCGCTGGACATGGGCATCACCAACAAGGCCTTTGATTCCTACGAGCAGGGGCTGATCCGGGACGTGATCGCCGCCCGCATCCCGGCCAGCCTGACGGCTGAAAAGCTGTTCCGCTGATGGATGCCCGGAGTTATACCGCCGAGGAGCGGCGGGCCGCCAATCAGGTGTGGGCGGCGGCGGGAGCCTACGGCTTTGAGCCGCTTTTCCTGGCCCGCAACACCGACGGCACGATCGATTTTTATATGAACTGTGTCGTGGGGCTGGTGCACAAATACTATGGCGACGACCTGCTCCGCGACCTTTTTGCCACATGGGACGGCGATCTCCGGGAGAGCCAGCTGGACGATCTGACATGGCTCTACCTCGAAAGCGCGGTCTATCTGCTGGAACTGCCCCGCCGCCCGGTCCTTTCCGAGCTGCGCCGGGCCCACGCGGACTATTTCTTCGGCATCCAGTACAAGCTTTCGCGGCAGGAGTGGATGGCAAAAAATCAGCTGGTCTACACCATGCAGGCTGACCGCTGGCGCACCGTACAGGGCAGGCATCCCCCTGTGATGACCCCCTACGAGAGCCGGCTGGCAGAGGCACTTTCTCCAGCCCAACCGCCCCAGCCCGGCCAGCTCAAGGGTGAGCTGCTGGGCCTGTTTGCAAGGTTTGCCCTGTTTGACGGCAAGATCCGGCACAGAGCGGGGCTTCATCTGCATCTGGAGGGACTGCTGGCCTCTCTTGCCACCAAAACGCTGCCCACCCAGATGATCAAGACCGACCGTCTGACCGTGGAGCACTCCGGTTCTGTGGAGGCGGGCGGCTCCGGCCCCACGGCAGACAAGCGGCTGGCCCACATCACCCTGCGGCAGAATGCCGCCGAGGACCGCGCCTACATTGAAAGCTGCTTTGGCCGTTCCCTCTATCCGCCCGAGCGTCTGCGCAAGGCCGAGCAGGCGCTCTGCACCGGGGCGCACCTCGGGTGCCGCCTCTGGTTTGCCTCCGGCGTGCCCAGCCCGGAACAGGCCCCCACACCGGAGGCAAAGCACCTGGCCGAGCAGGCTCAGCTGCAGGCCGACCGCAACCGCGCCTACTACGCCAAAAACCGGGCGCTTCACCGCAGCGTGGTGCTCCGGCTCACCGAGCAGATCCGCAACTGCATTCTGGTCCACCAGCAGCCCAATGCCCGGATCGCCCGCAACGGCAATCTGGACCCGGAGCGGGTCTGGCGCGCTCCCCTTCTGAACGACAGCCGGGTGTTCCGCTGTGCCGAGGAGGAGAATCAGCCCTCCTTCACCGTGGACCTGCTGCTGGACGCTTCGGCTTCCCGGCTCCACTGTCAGGAGGTCATTGCGGCGCAGGGCACGATCCTGGCCCAAAGCCTTGCCGCCTGCGGCATCCCGGTGCGGGTCAGCAGCTTCTGCAGCCTGCGGGGCTATACGGTTCTGCGGGTGCTCAAGGGCTTCGCGGACAAAAGCCTGCAGGGGATCGACCAGTATTTTGCATCGGGCTGGAACCGTGACGGCCTTGCCCTGCGGGCGGCAGGCGATCTGGTCAGCTTTGACCCCGGTCCCGCGCCCCGGCATCTGCTCATCCTGCTGACGGATGCTTCCCCCAACGACAGCCGCCGTGTGCCGCCCAGCCCGGAACAACCGCTGGGTTGTGATTACGGCGGCTCCTACGGCGTGGACGATGCCGCCGCTGAGGTACGCGACCTGCAGCGCAGGGGTCTGCGTGTTTCTGCCGTGTTCATGGGTGAGGACAGCTCCAGCCACGATGCAGAACGCATCTACGGCAAAAATCTTGCCCGCATCCGGGGCATGGATCAGCTGGCACGCGCCGCCGGGCGGCTCATCCAGAATGAGATCCGGGAGCTGGGCGATTGAATCCTGCCACCACAAAAGGCTTCTCCGACGGGAGAAGCCTTTTCCATTTACAACCAATCCGTTTGTCAACATCCCCGAATTTCCAAAATATTTTGGTTTTTGTCAAACTTATAGTTGTATTTTGTTGTCGTATATGTTATAATGCAGGCAGAGAACAACCGATGGATGGTTTCCGACACATCATCCAAAACCAGAGAGGAGACCCGCTATGGATGCCAGCCGCTATTTTGAAGAGATGCACCGTGCCATGTCCGCACAAAAAAACAATTCTTCCCTGCTCCTGACCGTCAAGGTACAGGACCTGGGCGGCGCTGATGCCTATCTGGAGCTGCGGCAGTCTCCCAATGGACGCGCCCGGGTGTTTTACTCCACCATGGGCCGCCGCAACCTGAACTTCCAGCTGTTCCGCAAAGGCTGGCAGCTCTGCCATAACGCATCCGGCGAGATGACAGGGCAATTCCCCACCCGGGCCGAAAACCTGCTGGACAGCGCGGACTTTTCCGCCTGCATCCGGGACGATGCCCTGGATGCGGGCCGTACCGAGATCATTCTGCGGGAGCTGCGCCGCGCGGCAGGCACCTCCCGCTCCTGCCTGCCTCAATCTGCCCGGGAAGGTGCCATGATCACCGTGGAGAGCTTTGTGGGCCGGGGCGGCGAGTGGAACTACTGGTCTACCCGTGCCGCCGACTGCCTGCCCATTGCGGCAATCCTCTGCTGGCTGGGCGATTTTCTGGCCGGAACGGAACGCCGCACCCTGCAATCCAGCCCTGAAGCCATGGCACTGGCCGCCCGATGGCAGGCCGAACTCGCCTCCCCCTTTGCGCAGCCGGCTGACTGCGTCCAGCGTCCTGCCCGCACGGTTTCACCTTCCGCGCCCCGCCGTGCCGCGCAGCAGGTGCAGAACCCCCGCTGGCAGAGCATCCTTGCCGTGCTTGCAACCGTATGATAAGAACAACAGGCGGTGCCGGAACTTTCCGGCACCGCCTGTTGTTTTCTGTTTTACTGTGCGGATGCGGCATCCACCACATGGCCCACCAGCACAGAGGTGGTCACTGTGCCCACACCGCCGGGCACCGGGGTGACAGCCTCCACGATGGGTTCTGCCTCATCAAAGCGGACATCGCCGCAGAGCTTGCCCTCTTCGTTAACGTGGATGCCCACATCCACCACGACCTGACCTTCCCGCAGGCAATCGGCCCCAATGGCTCCCCGCCTGCCCATGGCGACCACCAGCACATCGGCCTCCCGGCAGAGGGCGGGCAGGTTCTGGGTACGGGAGTTGCAGAGGGTCACAGTGGCGTTTTCCCGGTCCAGCATCATGGCAGCGGGCTTGCCCACCACCAGGCTGCGGCCCACGACCACGGCCCGTTTGCCGGACAGCGGCACGTTGTAGTATTTCAGGATCTCAAGGCAGGCCTGCGCCGTGCAGGGCGGATAGCCGATGGGCATATTGGTGAACACACCAGCCATCGAGCCGTCCGTGATACCGTCCACGTCCTTTTCCGGGGCAAGCGCCTCCTGGACCCTGCGGTCATCGAACCGCTTTGGCAGGGGCCGGAAGATCAGGCACCCGTGAACCGATGCATCCCCATTGATCTGCCGGATCACATCCAGCAGTTCCTCCTGCGTAACATCTTCCGCCAGATGGAACTGCCGCACCTCCACGCCAACCTTACCGCACCGGGTGACGATCCCCTTTTCATAAGAAATGTCATCCTCCCGCGCGCCGACCCGTACCACAGCCAGCGTGGGCACGATGCCCTTTTCCTTCAGCGCGGCACAGCGCGCGGCGTTTGCTTCGTTCATGGCGGCCACCACGGGCGCACCCTTCAAGATCTGAGCCATTTTCTTCTCCCCTCACTCATTTGATACAGTCTGATAGACCCTGTCAGCCTGCGGCACAAACTCGGCCAGCAGCTGTTCCGCTCTGGCCTCCAGCGCATCCGCACGGGCTTTGTCTGCCATCAGGCGGGTGTTGACCTTCACGTTCAGCCCCGCCGCCTGCATAGCCGCCTTGCAGAACAGCGCCGCGCATCCGGCATCGGAACGGGCCAGCACGCTGCCCTTTTCGGCGTACTCTGCTGCCAGTGCGATGCCCTCACCGCAGGCAGTCATCACCTCCAGCGGCACGGCGCAGGCTCTGTCCAGTGCCTTTTCCAGCACCACGGCCTTGTGGGCCTGCTGTTCCGGGGTCTCTTTCGGCAGCTTGTAGGCCGCCGCCACGGGCAGAAATGCCTCCGCGTCGGCCTGCACCAGCGCTTCCAGCCGCTTGCGCAGGGCCTCGGCCCGGACATTCAGGGCAATGATGTCCGCTTCTACGGCAGCATATTTCTTTTTGCCCACGGTCAGGCTGCCCACCATGCTGCCCAGCGCCACACCGGCCGCGCCCACCAGCGCCGAAGCGCCGCCGCCGCCCGGAGCCGCCGCCTTGCTGGCCAGCTCCTCCAGAAAACCTTCACAGCTCAAATTCATCAGTTCCACGATATACTTTCCTCTCTGTTACAAATCCATCCAGCCGCCGGTCCTGTTCATCTGCAGCCGCTTCCGGCACCCGCTGGGCCTCAAAGGCCACGCCCAGCGCCACGGCGTTCCGGCACCTGGGCAGATAGCGGTCATAGTAGCCCTTGCCCATGCCCACCCTGCGGCAGGCCGCATCAAAGGCAGTGCAGGGCACCAGCACCAGATCAAGCGCCTCCGGCCGGATGAGCGCCGCCCGTTCCAGAACCGGCGTGCGGATGCCGTAAGCCCCCACCTCCCAGCCGTCCGGCCCCGGTACGGCGGCGGTCAGGGTAAAGTTTTCCCCACAGACCGGATAGGCCACCGTTTTGCCCAGCCGGGCCGCCTGCTCTGCCAGCACAGCAAGATCCACCTCCCCGCCAAAAGCGGCGTAGAGCAGCAGATTCTCAGCCTCTTGGAAGCTGGGCATGGCCAGAAGGCGGGCACAGATGGCCGCATTGGCCGCCGCTCTTTCTGCCTGCGGCAGACCCCTGCGGGCCATGATGCCCGCCCGGCGCTGCGCCGCTTTCCAGTCCCGGATCTCCATTGACACTTCTCTCCCCTGAAATTTCATACCCACTCAATATATCTGAAATGCAGAAGAATTGCAAGAGCATGTCTGGAAAATAACCGCAAAATAGGCTATAATGGTGCAGAACAAACCAAAAAGGAGAACGATTATGCTCATTTATCTGCTGCGTCACGGCCAGACGGAGTACAACGCGCAAAAACGATATCAGGGCCAGCGGGACATCCCCCTTTCCGCCGCAGGCATCGCCCAGCTGCGGCAGGCAGATTTTGCACCGGAGGTGGTCTATGTCACCCCGCTGCAGCGCACCGCCCAGACGGCGCGGGTGTTCTTTCCCGGGGCAAAGCTCATTCCGGTGGACGGACTGAAGGAGATGAACTTCGGCCGGTTCGAGGGCCAGACCTTCGTACAGGTGGAGCAGGACCCGGAATATCTGGCATGGGTGCAGGGAAACGAGCACGCCGCCCACCCGGACGGGGAGCGCAGGAGCGATTTCTGCAACAGGGTGTGCAAAACGCTGGCTGACCTCATTGACAAGGCCCTTGCCGAAGGGCAGGAGCGGTTGGTCATCGTGGCCCATGGCGGCACCCAGATGGCCGCACTGGAGCGGTTTGGCGTGCCCCGCCGCAGCTTTCCCGACTGGTGCGGCCCCAACGCGGGCGGCTATGTACTGGATGCCCGGGACTGGCCGGAGCAGCACATCCTGCACCTGGTGGAGACCGTGCAGTACACAAGGGAGAACGGATGATGGAACAGGGCCTGCTGCATCTTTACTGGGGCGACGGCAAGGGGAAGACCACCGCCGCCATGGGCCTTGCCCTCCGCGCACTGGGCAGCGGCAAACGGGTTGTCATCGTGCAGTTCCTCAAGGGCGGGCAGAGCGGCGAGATCCCTCTGTTGGCCCAGCTGGGGGCAAAAATTTTCCGGGGCAAGGGCGGGCAGAAGTTCGTGTTCCAGATGAACGAAGCGGAAAAGGCCGCTGCCCGGGCCGTGCAGAACGAAAACCTGACCGCCGCACTGGCCGAGCCTGCCGACCTGCTCATTTTAGATGAGGCCGGTTCGGCCTGGGAGCTGGACATGGTGGACAAAGACCTGCTCCGGCGGGCCGTTCTGGAGCGTCCCGCCGCGCAGGAATGCGTGCTGACCGCCCACAAGGCCCCACAGTGGATGCTGGATGCCGCCGACTACTCCACCGAGATGAAATGCCGCCGCCACCCCTACCAGAAGGGCATCAAGGCGCGCAAAGGCATCGAATACTAAAACTGCCCGGAGAACCGCAGCTTTCAGCGGCCCTCCGGGCGTTTTTGTGTTTACTGTTTTGCGATGATATCGCGGTTGGCCGCCAGCAGGCCAAGGGCCAGCGCAGCGCTCAGGATGTCGGCCACAGCCTGAGCCATCAGCACACCCTGATACTGGAACAGATGTACGCAGACCACCAGTGCCAACAGAAACACCACGCCCTGACGGCTGATGGAGAGCAGGAAGGACGGTACGATTTTACCAGTTGCCTGGAACAGCACCGTGAGCAGGAGCACCACGCCGCCAAAGGCTGCGGTGCAGACCTGCCAGCGGAGCATCTGCGCACCCGTGGCGATCATCCCGGCATCCTGCACGAAGAGCCGCATCAGTGCCCCGGAATTCAGGCAGAGGATGAGGGACAGCACCACGGCAATGGAGACGAGAAAGGTCAGACAGAAGCGGATGAGCTTGCGCATCACGTCCCGCTTTTTTGCGCCGTACAGGTAACCGAACAGTGGGATGCCGCCGAACGAGAAGCCCACCAGCACCAGCTGGGCGATCATGCTCACCTTGCTGGCAATGCCCATGGCGGCAATTTTGTCGTTGCCGTAGGGCAAGAGGAACTGGTTCATCGCAATGACAGTCAGGCTCTGCATCAGGTTGCTCAGCGCGGCAGTAACACCCACGCCCAAAATCTGCTGCAGCTCCCTGCCCGTGACGTGGCACTGGGACAGCTTGACAGACAGGCAGCGGCTCTTTTTGTGGAGCAGCCACAGGAAGTACAGGTCGCTGCACAGGTAGCCCACAATGGTGGCAATGGCCGCGCCCCTTGCGCCCCAGCCCACTGTGGTGATGAGGATGGGATCGAGGATGATGTTGATGACCGTGCCGCCGATGCTGCCGATCATGGACTGGGTGGCCATGCCCTCGCAGCGGACGAGGTTGGAATGGATAAAGTTCAGCACCGTGGCCGGGGCACCAATGGCCAGCACGGTGTAATAGGCCTCTGCGTGCGGCATCGTCTCAGCAGTCGCACCCAGAATGCCCAGCAGCGGGACGCGGAACAGCATCATCAGGGCAGCCAACACCACGCCCGTGGTCAGGGCCACATAGAAGCAGAACGAGCTGACCCGGCCGGTGCCCTCACGGTCGTCCTGTCCCAGCAGGCGGGAAATGAGTGAGCTGCCGCCCTGGCCGTAGATGTTGCCGAAGGCCATGAGGGCCGTGAACACCGGCGCACAAAGCGAAACACCCGCAATCAGCGCCGTATTGTTGGACTGCGCAATGAAAAAGGTATCGGCAAGGTTATACACCACGCTCACCATCAGGCCGAACACCGAGGGCAGCGCCATCTTGAAATAGGTGCGGTACAGATGATCGAGATCAAAAATAGAATCCATTGGTTTTTCCTCCACTTTCGTCCCTATTATAAAGGTTTTGCTTGCATTTGTTTGTGACACATGGCACAATGAAATAAAAGAAATGAGGTGAACTCATGCAGGAAATTCGTGACCCAGCCTGTCTGGAAACGCTGTACCGGGCCAATCAGCAGCATTTCGGGACCCGCCCGCCGGTCATCCGGCTGCTGCGCTTTGAAAAGGGCGAGTATCTGTCCCACCCGCTCAAGCCGCTGCACCAATTTTTGCTGGTGGTCGAGGGCAGTGTGCGCATTTACGGCATCCACGAGGACAGCCGGGTGTTCGGCGTTTCCTACGCCCGCACCGATACGCTGCTGGGAGACATTGAGTTCTGCCAGATCAACCACTCGCCCTTCTTCACTGAGGCAGACGAACCGGTTCTCTGCCTTTCTCTCCCCTTTGCCGAAAACCGCGCCGTGCTGGAAAATGACCCGGTCTTTCTGCGATTCGTCATGGGACAGCTGGCCCGGAAGCTGGAACTTTCCTCCCGGACCAGCACCACCGCCCAATCGCTGGAAGAGCGGCTGCTCTTCTATTTGCAGCAGCCCCAGTCCGGCGGCGAGATCCGGCATCTGGAAAACCTCCTGCTCCACCTGCATTGCAGCCGCCGCCAGCTCCAACGGGTGCTGAAAAAGCTCTGCGAAGAAGGGCAGCTCGAAAAGACCGGTCGGGGGTGTTACCGGCTGGTGGAAAACTGAACCAGAACAGCAAAACGCCCGCGCAGGAGCTTTCCTGTGCGGGCGCTGCATTTCCTTTTGTGTTTTACCGCACCAACAGCAGCAGCCAGGCGGATGCCACAGCCTGCAGGATGAGCCAGCGGGCCACGACCTGCTCATCGCTCCAGCCCAGACGCTTGCGCACATGGTCGTGCAACGGGGTCAGGGTGTTCTTGAGGATGGAGATGTGCAAAAACCGCTTGAAGCTGATCTTCAGGATGCCCAGGCTGCCGTCCACGATGAACACCAGCGCGGCCAGCAGGAAGGCGAAGGGATGGCTGCTCTTGAGGGCCAGAACGGCCAGGAAGAAGCCCATGGCGCGGCTGCCCGCGTCACCCATCAGCAGGGTGGAAGGCTTGGCGTTCTGCCACAGGTAGGCCAGCAGGGCACCAATGAACACGATGCCTGCGGTGGCGTAATCCCCCAGCTCCTCCCAGTAGGCCAGCAGGAAGGTTCCGATGCTGACCACGGCAAGGCTGGCGGAAAGGCCGTCCACGCCATCGGTGCAGTTGACCACATTGATGCTGGCCCAGATCAGGACGATGATGAGGATGAGGTAGACGGCATAGGGCAGGCTGAAGCTCCAGCTCAGGAAGTTGACCTCCGTGCCGTTGAAGTTCAGGTAGGTCACGCCCGCCACAACGGCGATGACCAGATCGATCAGGCCCTTTTTGTACTCGTTCCAGGCAGTCTCGGCGGCATCGTCAAAATAGCCGGAGAGCATGGACGCAATGAGCAGGACGGTGTAGATGACATACTCTGCTTTAAAGGGCACCACGGCCAGCGTGACCAGTGCGATGCAGAGTACAAAAATGAGGCCGGAACCCCGGGCCTTGCCCTTGGAGAGTTCGCCGTTCACGGCAAACGCGCGGCCATGGTCGTGGGGGAGCTTATCGTGGAACACCGAGTCCATCAGCGCAGTCAGCGCAAATGCAAGCAGAAAGCCCAGCGCATCCACGGTGCGCGGGTTGCCAGAAAGCAGTTGAAGCATAGTTTTTTTCCTCTTTCCCGGAGCGGCAGAGGCCGTTCCTGTTCTTTCACGGCTGGATACAAATGAAGTGTATCACGCCCGGGCCAAAAAATCAATCTCTGGGGCAATGGCTACCCCATGGGCTGATGGGTTGACATTTTTCGCCCCCCTGTCTATAATGGATGGACAAACGCCCTTTCGAGGGTATTTTTTTGTCTCACAGGAAAATCGGAGAAAAAGGAGAAGACATGAAACTTTCACTTGAACAGCTTTCGGCCCGGATGCGGCAGGGTGAAACCATCCCCTCCCGCCAGACGGCCCAGGTGGCTCTGGCGCTGAGCATCCCCTCCATTCTGGAGCAGCTGGTGGTCACTGCCATGGGATACATCGACGCTGCCATGGTGGGCCACATCGGTGCAGAAGCTACCGCTTCCATCGGCATCGTCAGCTCCAGCACCTGGCTGCTCCACGGTGTTCTGGTGGGCCTGTACACTGCCCTCTCCATCCAGATCGCCCAGTATCTGGGGGCCGACCGGCAGGATGATGCCCGCAGCGTACTGCGGCAGGCCATGCTTTTCAATGTGATTCTGGGCGTGGGTGCCGCCCTCTTCGGCCTGGGCATCAGCCCCTTTCTGCCGGGGTGGCTGGGAGCTGACCCCTCCCTGCGGGCAAACGCCACAGCCTACTTTGCCATCTGGTCAGCGGCTCTGCCCTTCACCATGGCCATGGGCTTGTACCTCTCCATCCTCCGGGCGGCAGGCAACGCCCTGACCGCCAGCCTCATCAGCGTGTTGGTCTGCGTGCTGGATGCCATCTTCAACTTCTTCCTCATCAACCCCACCCGGACGCTGTGGGGCATCACCGTCTGGGGTGCCGGGCTGGGTGTGCCCGGCGCAGCCCTGGGCACCGCCCTGGCCACTGTGGTGGGCGGCCTGCTGGCTTTGGCCATCCTGCTGCTGCGGGCAGGCCCCCTCTGCATCCGGAAGCCTGCCCCTTGGAGGATCACCCGCTCCTGCCTGCGGAACCTGCTGTGGGTGGGCGGCCCTCTGGCGGGAGAGCGCGCCGCCATCTCTCTGGCGCAGGTGGTGTTAGTGCGCATCGTGGCCGGCCTGGGTACCGTGGCCATTGCCGCCAACAGCCTGGCTGTCAACGCCGAGGGCCTGTGCTACATGGCGGGATACGGCATCCAGAGCGCAGCTGTCACCCTCATCGGCCAGGCCGTGGGTGCCAACCGGAAGGATATGGCCAAGCGGTTTGCCTGGCTGTGCACCGGCCTTGGCATGGGTGTCATGGCCCTTTCCGGCGTTGGCCTGTGGATCTTTGCCCCCAGCCTGATGAGCCTTTTCACCACCGATGCGGCTGTCATCGCTCTGGGTGCTCAGGTTTTGCGCATCGAAGCCTGGGCCGAGCCCATGTTCGGTGCCTCCATCGTGGCCAGCGGTGCCATGCAGGGTGCGGGCGACAGCACCTCCTGTTTTGTGCTGAACATATTCAGCATGTGGTGCATCCGGCTGACGCTGGCGTTCCTGCTGGCTCCCCGGCTGGGCCTGATGGGCGTTTGGGGTGCCATGTGCTGCGAACTGAGCATCCGGGGCCTGCTGTTCCTCATCCGCCTTGCCCGGGGCAAGTGGCTGGAAAAGGGCGCGCTGTCTTAAATCAAATCGATAAAAGCAAAAAGAAAGGACGCTCTCGCGTCCTTTCTTTTTTATCACTCACTTCCGGCCATGCAGGATGGGAGAGAGCGGCTTATAGATCAACATGCAGATCAGGGCATCCAGCAGGCCCTTGACCAGAGTGAAGGGCATATTGAAGATGACCAGGCACTTGATGAGGCTGTTGGCAGAGGGCAGAATAGCCTGATACATACCCAGGATGGCTTCCAGCGGCATGTGGTAGAACTTGACGTAGGCCGGGTAGGTGATGAAGTAGTTGGACGGCACACTGAACAGGGCCATGGCCACGGCACCGGCCACGGCACCGATGATGGCGTTCTTGCGGCTCTTGTGGTGCTTGTAGAGGTAACCGGCCAGTGCGGAGAACACCGCACCCAGCATGAAGTTGCACAGCTCACCCACCAGCGCGGTAGAGGTGCCCTTGATGACCACATGGAGCAGGTTCTTCATAAAGCTGATGATCACGCCGTACACCGGGCCAAGGGCAAAGGCACCCAGCAGAGCGGGCAGGTCGGAGAAGTCCATCTTGACAAAGGATGGGATGAGCATCGGGAGCGGGAACTCGATGAACATCAGGATAAAGGCCACCGCGCTGAGCATGGCGGCAACGGTCAGGTTGCGGGTCGTGTTTTTCTTCATGGTAATATCCTCCCGGGGCGTTTTACCCCAAATCATAGATTGGAAAGCCCCTTTCGCGTGGTTCGGAACCGGGAAGACAATCAAAAACGCGCCCTGCCGCAGCAAACACTGCAACAGGGCGCGTAGACAAATCGTATTGCCTGCCGTTTCTTGCATCCGGACTATACCGTTGGCCCCGGAGTCTCACCGGGTCAGCACCCTTGCGGGTGGTCGCGGGCTGTACCGCCAGTGGGGAATCTCACCCCGCCCTGAAACGAACTTTCTGGCCAAGAGTATAACGCGGCTGCTCCACCTTGTCAACCCCTTTTTTATTTGCCCTCCACGGGCCGGATATGGTATACTGTGGGACAGGATGTTACAATTTTTGATACAAGGAGCTTTTTGCCATGATTTTTACCGTTCGTGACCTCGGGTTCGAGATCGGGCCTTTTTTGCTGGAGGGCTGGTGGGCGCTGGCTGCCCGGGCTGTCTGCGCCGCTGTCATCGTTTTTGCGGGGCTTCTGCTCGGCTGGCTGCTGCACCGGAAGATCTTTCCCGCTCTGCAGGCCCGCAGCTGGCACTTTGCCGCCACGCCCATCCTCCTGCGCAGCTTACAGAGCCCTTTGGAGCGGATGGCCTTTTACAGCGGCCTGTACCTGGCCCTGACCAGCCTGCCGTGGGCTATTCCGGGCCTGACAAAGTTTCTGTTCACGGCCTATAAGATCGCAACGACCCTCCTGTTCTGTCAGGGCCTGTACAACGCTTCTGAGGTAGCCGACCTGCTGCTGGCCTCCTGCAGCCCGGAGATCCGGAGCAACAAGACCCTGCGCTCCCTGCTGGACACCACCTACAAAGTGCTGGTCATCATTCTGGGTGTTGCCACCTGCGCGCAGATCGTCGGCTTCCCCATCGGCAGCATCGTAGCCGGTGCCGGTCTTGTGGGCCTGACCATCTCGCTGGCCGCGCAGGAAAGCGCCAGCAACCTGTTCAGCGGCATCGTCATCCTGCTGGACAAACCCTTTTCCATCGGCGACTGGATCACCGTGGGCAATGTGGAGGGCGAGGTCATCGACATCAACTTCCGCTCCACCCGCATCCGCTCCATGGACCACAGCGTGGTCATTATCACCAACAGCCAGATCTGCGCCTCCACTGTCCAGAACACAGCCCTGCGCACCATGCGGCCCTATAAGTTCACGCTGGGTGTCACCTACGGCACCACCCGTGCCCAGCTGGAAAAGCTGATGGCTGACCTGCAGGCCATGCTGGACAACAGCCCTTACACCAACAAGGGCACCAACATCGTCCGGCTGACCAGCTTTGGCGATTCCAGCATCAACATCCTCATCTCGGCCTACCTGACCACCAACGTCTATGCCACCTTCCTGCAGCAGCAGAATGATCTGAACTTGAACATCATGGACGTGATGCAGGCAGACGGCGTGGACTTCGCCTTCCCCTCCACCAGCGTCTACATCGAAAAGAATTGAGCATACCAGAACGCCCCCTGTGTGCCTGCTGCGGCGCACAGGGGGCGTTTTTGTCATACGTCATTCCCGGGTCCTGATCTCAATCGTTCTGCCGCCAAGATTTTCATAGACGCGGTGGGAGACGGAGAGCACCGTGCGGCCCGCGGAGGCACGGCGCAGAGCCTCCAGCACGCGGGCCTCGGTTTCGGCATCCAGATTGGCGGTGATCTCATCCAACAGCAGCACGGCGGGGTCTGCAGCGGCGGCACGGGCAATGGACAGCAGCTGCCACTCGCCCTGCGAGAAGATGCCCTCGGTACAGACAGTGTCATAGCCCTCCGGCAGAGCCCGGATGGCAGCATCGATCCCGGCCAGCGCGGCGGCATCCCTTGCCATTTCCCCAGTGATCTGCGGGTCTCCCAGCGTGATCTGCTCCAGCACGGTGCCCGGCACGCGGGAGAAATGCTGTTCCACACAGCCGATGCAGGTGCGGCGCTCTCGGTCGGTGATGTCCCCCACCTTCACGCCGCCGATGGTCACCGTACCGGTCTCCGGCTGATACAGACCCAGCAGAAGCTTGAACACAGTGCTCTTGCCCGCACCGGTGCGGCCCACCAGCGTGACCTGCTCCCCCTGTTTCACGGTCATGGAAAAATCCTTCAGAATGTGCCGTTCCCCATAGCCGAAGGTGACGTGCGCAAATTCCACATCGCCCCGGGCAGCCTCCCTGCGCGCGGGAGGGATCGTGCGCTCAGGCTGGTCGAGAAAGGCATCGATGCGCCTGACACCCGCCATGGCCGACTGAATGGTCTGGATCTCCATGCCCAGGCTCTCGATGGGGGCGAAGATGCGGGAGATGTAGTTGATGACGGCCACCGAAGTGCCCACCGACATGCCGAACAGGGTCAGGAGCTGTGCGTTTCCCGAAGCGGAGAGCAGCATCACGATGCCGACCACAGCGGCATTCAGCAGCAGCACCACCGGCGAATAGACGGCATCATAAAAATTGGTGCGCTCCATGGCGGCATAGCTGTCACCGATGCACCGGTCATACCGGCGCTCCATGTAATCCTCCAGCCCCAGCGCCTGGATGGTGCGGATGTTGTGCAGAGTCTCGGGCACCTGCCCGGAGACAGCGGCGACCGCGCGGCGGTTGTCCAGCTGCGCGGCCAGCATCCGCTTCTGGACATGACGGGTGAACACGGCAAACAACGGCAGCACCAGCAGCAGGATCAGCGCAAGGCCGGTGTTTTTCACCGCAATGACCCCCATGATGGAGACGATGCGGCAGGCATCTGCTGCCATGCTGATGATGCCGGAAGTGAACAGGGCTTCCACTGTGTCCACATCGCCCGAAAAGCGGGCGGCCACCTCGCCGGGGTTCTGCTCTGCCAGTGTACCGGCGGGCAGGCGGCTCAGCTTCCGGGACATCTCCGAGCGCAGGGCATGGGTCATCCTCTGGCCAAAGAGCACCAGCAGACTTTCCTGCGCCGAGGTGAGCACGCCTTCCAGTGCAAGGCTGCCGAAGTAGAGCAGCACGGCCAGAAAGGACAGCGGGAGGCCCGCGGTCAGACGGTCGATGACCCGGGCCAGCAGCAGGGGCGGCAGCAGGGATGCCGCCACCGAAGCTGCCACACACAGCACCGTGCCCACCGTGAGAAGGCGGTGCGAAGCCGCTGCCATCCGGACGGCAGCAAACACGCCGTGATCATTTTTCTTTTTCATGCGCCCTCTCCCCCTTTCAGGCCGGTCTGGCTTTCATACAGCTGGCGGTAGACCGGAACCGCTGCCATCAGCTCCTCGTGGGTGCCAACGGTGGTTCTGCCGCCCTCCATAAAAATGATCTGCTGCATCTGCGGGAAATGGTACAGCCGGTGGGAGATCAGGAACACCACCTTATCCCTGGCATACGCCTGCAGCTCGGCAAAGATCGCATCCTCGGTGCTGCGGTCCAGTGCCGAGAATGGGTCATCCAGCACCAGCACCGGGCGGGGATGGGCCAGCGTCCGGGCCAATGCCAGACGCTGTGCCTGCCCGCCGGAAAGGCGGGTGCCGCCGCTGCCGATGACCGTCTCTGTGCCCTTTTCCATGGCCAGCACTTCCTCCTTCAGGGCAGCGGCTGCAAGCCACGGCATGGCATCCTGTTCGCTGCCGCAGAGGACATTATTCTGCACGGTGTCGGCACTCAGTTCCGGGTCATGGCCCAGATACCCGACCGTGGCGGCGATCTGGCGCGGGGTCAGGGTGGAAAGCTCTCTGCCGCCAAAGCAGACCGAGCCTTGATAGGGCGCTTCGCAGAGGAATACGCGGCCAAGGGTGGATTTTCCGCAGGCAACCGGGCCGGTGATGCCGATGATATCGCCGGGATGGGCCGTCAGGCTCAGGCCGGAGAAAACAGGCTCTTCCCCGTAGGAGAAGGCGAGTTCTTTCAGCGTCACATCCTGTGCCGCCGGGATCTGCAGGGCATCCAGCTGCTCGGGCGTTTTCATCAGGGGTCTGATGCGCTTCCAGGAGACCTCTGCCTTCTGCACCGCGTTGAAGAGCTTGGCCACCTTGGAGGATTTGACCACCAGCTTGGTGAAACAGGAGAGGAAGGTGGTGAAGGCGGCGATATCCCAGCTGCTCCAGCCGGTGCCCAGCACATTTTTTGCGCCGAACCACAGGATGAAGAGGGTCCCTGCCTCGGATGCCGCCAGATAAAGCGGCGGCAGCGCGGACTGCCACACGTTGTTCCGCACGGCAGTCTTTTCGTAGGTGTTCAGGGCCTCCTCGTATTTTTCCATCCGGGCCTCCTCGCAGCCGTAGATGCGGTAGGTCACGGCATTCCGGGCACGATCCAGCGTGGCACTGCTCAGGGCACCGGCGGCCTTTTTATAGGCCGCACCGGCACGCTGCACCGGCTTTTTCATCCCTGCCGCGCAGACATAGGACACCGGGGTAAAAAGCAGGCCCAGGATCGCCAGCCGCCAATCGTATACCAGCAGCATGACCGCATAGCCCGCCAGCGCCACACCGGTGTCGAACACCTCCGTGGTGAACTTGCGCATTCCCTCTACGCAGTCGTCCACATCGGAGATGGCCTTGGTCATCAGCTCACCGGCCCCCTCTTTTTCCAGCGCTGCCCGGCTCTGCCGCACCAGATTGGCGTACAGGATGCCCTTCATCCGGCGGTTGATGTTGTTGGCGAAGCGGCGCACATAAAAGCGTTTGATGAAGCGCGCCGCCTGCACCAGCAGTGTGACCGCAATGTAGGCCAGCACCAGCAGCGCCATTTGGGCAGCAGTCTCATTGCCGCCCAGGATATCCGCCAGGCACTGGGCCAACCGGCCCTCGAACCACGGCGCGGCCAGCAGACCGATGTTATAGACAAGGCCCGAAAGGGTCACAAGGAGCAGCGAGAGCCACTCCACCCTGAAATAGGAGAGGACCCGGTCCGGGCGGAACGATTTATCTTTTTTCATGGGGCATTCTACCTCCTGCGGGTATTCCATTCAGTATACCACGCTTTCGTTCCGCAGAAAAGCGTCGCAAAATGCATCTTGACAGCTTTGTTCAGAAAAAAGCCATGACAGCAGGAACAAAATGCAAGATCATTGCAATGGTCACCGCTGTCATGGCGATCGGTTTTCTTTGTATGAAAAATGCTCCCATCGGCAGGATCTGCATTGCAGTGGTGTGGGTCTGCCATCTTCTGTATTTCACCTTGCGGGTCAAGACCATCAAGCCCACAGAGCAGACTCAGGAAAGTGCAGAATAGATTCCCCCGGGATACCATCAGATTGCAGGCATCCATGGCCCGCAGGGATACAGTTGCGTTCTTATCGGTTCACGAAATTCAGCGCCAGCACCAGCAGCAGCATGTGTACCGGGTAAAAGGCGTAGCAGGCATACTGGAACGGTTTGCTGTGGCAGCCCTGCCGCCCGCGATACAGCCAGATGGGCACCAGCGCCAGCAGCGCAAGCCCCTGCTGACACAGCTCAAACTCCATGCCGAACAGCCGGATAGGGTACATCAGCCCGCCCAGAAGCACCACGTTGATCCAGTACAGGGTCAGCACCTGTCCCAGCAGGCACCACCATTTCCGGCCCCGGAAAATGTAAAAAGCGAACACGGTCAGCACACCGGCACCGTAGTAATCCGTCATGCCCAGCGTTCCCAGCAGCGCCCCTGCTGCCGCCACTGCGGCGCACACCGGCAGCGAGACCCAGAGCTTTTGCTTTTTGCGCACCGTTTCCATCAGATGGATGCCCAGAATACCCAGCAGCAGCGTCCAGATCACGTTCTGGTGCACCGGGTAGAACCATGTCCCGCCATACATCAGATCAAAGGGCACTTCCGAAAGCAGTGCAAACAACAGCAGCCGCAGTGCATAACGCTTCAGATTTCGGGTATGAAAGTAGCCTTCCACTGTCATAAATGCAAAGATAGGGAACGCCAGCCGCCCGGCACAGGTCAGCCAGTCCTGCGCCGGCAGAAGGGTCGCCCACAGGTGATCCATCAGCATCAGCGCCATGGCAATGATATGAAGTGCTGCTGCACTCAGGTCAATGCAATTTGCGGCAGCGGGACGAATCGGTTTGGTTGACATGATCATACCTCGTCTTTGTCTAAATTCAGTTGCTTTGTCTGGAATACGAACGACTCCCTCCAAGAATTGCAGCCCCGGCAGTTTTTTACCGCCGGGGCTGCAGCACTTCATCGCTTAGCCCTCCGGTTTTGCACCGGCCATTTTGGATACGGCAAGCATCCAGGGCAGCTTCTGCCATTTGCTCTGCCTGCAAAATGGAGGATGCAGTGCACCCGCCCCGCAGGCGGAAAAATGCTCCCGCAGCAGTCTGCGGGGCAAATTCAGAAAGGGTGGCTTGCCTGCCTGCCCATGGAGACGTAAGCACGGTAGCAGGAATGCGGGAAAGGGCAAGGGACGGTTTCGGCGAAGAAACGTCTGGCGGTGGCGGAAAAGCCGAACGCAAGATTTTTTCAATTATGCTGGCTCGTAAGGTGAACCGGACCGAAACTTCCTTGCGGAACTGTGCAGCGTTATCGTTCATCTGCACCTGAACCGGCAGCCGCGCACCCAGCGCTTGCCGCACCCAAAATGGCCGGTTGGCGGCGTGTCACCCTTTGGCGTTTTCCAGATAGGTCTCAAACGCTTCGGCAAAGCTGGCGTTTACATCAAAGGGAACGGTGTAGTCCACCTTGGAGGTGACAAGGCAGAGGTCCAGCCGGTTGGAGGTCTCGTCTGCCTGCCGGTTCAGCTTGCTCAGCGCGGCGTGGATGACCTTGCGGTCATAGTTGATGGTGGTCACCCGCTTCACATCACAGCGGTAGGCGATCTGGTTGCCCTCCGCATTGAAACGGTAGCCGGTACCGCCGCCGGAAAGCAGCTGCTCGGAACTGCGCAGATCGTTCATCCGCTTGAAGGTGCGCGCCACGCTCTGCCGCGCGGCGTTCAGGCTGACCTCGCTGTCCATATCCATGTCCAGCGCATCCTTTGCCTTGCGGATGGCAGCGAACAGGCGGCCCTTCTCCTCCAGCAGGTAGAGCATGAACCGGGCAATATCGGTGATCTGCTGGGCATATTCAGTCTGGGGCAGGTCCAGGATCGTCTCGTCCTCAGCCTCTGCCATGACCTTGTGGCGCAGATAGGTGTTGGCCACATTCGTCACGTTGGAATCGCAGTCCAGAATACCCTGGGCCTCGTCCAAAAGGGCCTGCAGCTTGTTCTGATAGCGGAATGCTTCTTTCAGATTCATTGTGTCCACCTCGTTTTTTCTTAGTCGCTGTGCGTTCCCGTCTGTTTTCCTCTATTGAACCATATTTTCCGGCAAAGCACAAGCCGCCCGCCAAAAGTACATCAAAATGCAAAGCGCCCCAACATGTTCTTTACTACACGTTGGAGCGCTATTTTCTGGAGCAGGATACGGGACTCGAACCCGCCGCCTACTGCTTGGGAAGCAGTCGCTCTACCGGATGAGCTAACCCTGCAGGACTGCTCCATTAGTGTAGCAAAGTGCGGCGGTTTTGTCAACAGTTTTTTCTGTCGGAACGCGGCAGGCGGAAAAAACTTGCTTTTTGCGCCAGTTGCTTTATAATGAAAGATAGATTATCACAATGGAAGGAATTCTACATGATCTTTGTGCCCATGCTGCACTATCTGCAGAACAAAAACTCATTCAGCGGCAACGAGGACGGGATGCGCTACCTCATCACCCCGGGCAAGCGCTCCGTCCCCGACCCGGACGGCGGCGAGGAGGCTAAAAAAGAAGAGGCCATCCTCACGGTAGATCTCTGGCCCGAGCCGTGGACGCTGGACAAGACCGACCCGGCCCTGCGGCGGCGGGAGATCTTCCCGATGACCGAGGAGGGCCGCACCGCAGTCGCCCAATATCTGAACGATGCCTACAACGCCGAACCGGAACGCTGGAGCGCCCACCCGTCCATCCTGGACTGTGAGCCCTGGACACCGCCCGCACCGGAACCGGATGCCGAAACACAACACTGAGGTGCACCATGATCTACCGACTGAAAGAATTCAAGGGTGACACCATCCCGGTGCCGCAGCTGGTCTTTTCCAAGCTGGGCATTGCGGAGGAATATAACGTCCGGGTTGCTCTGTATGTGCTGGCCACCGGCATCACTGACCCGGAGAAGCTCTGCGCCGACTTAAAGCTCCGCAGCAAGATGACCGCCGAGAGTGCGCTGTCCTTCTGGGCCGGTGCAGGTCTGCTGGAACGGTACGAGGAGAACGCCGCCCCGGGCGAGGAGCCCACAGCCCCTGCCCCCATGACCTGGAGCGAGATCGCAGCGGCCAGCCGAACCGACCCCATGATCTCCTCCCTCATCGACTGCGCCCAGACCAGCTTTGCCCGCCCGCTGACCCACCCCGAAATGGAAAAGCTGGTAAACTTCTATGTGCAGGAGGCCTTTGCACCCGAGACTGTTATGCTCTGTGTGGCCTATGTGGCCAGCCGGGGCAAGCGGACGATGGGTGCCGTCAGCCACGAATTGAAGGTCTGGCGGGCCGAGGGTGTGGAGACCGGCGAACAGGCCGACGCACACCTCCAGCTGCTGGCCCTGCGCGCCCAGCGGGAGCAGTACGTCAGCGGCCTGCTGGGCATTGCCGACACCGAGCTGACCCTTGGCGGGCGCAAGGCCATTGCCCGCTGGTACGAGGTCTACGGCTACGATGATGCCATGGTGCAGGAGGCCGCCGTACAGGCCGGACCCAAGCGGGATCTCTGGTACTGGAACAGCATCCTCAAGACCTGGAACGCCAAGGGCCTGCGCACCGTCCACGATGTGCGGGGCCCGGTGGCCGGGATGGGTGCCAGCCGGAACCTCCGGGTGGATCGCGCCGAACCCAGCGGAAACGATTTTCTCAAGAACGCTGCCCGCCGCCGTCCGCTCCGCAAAAAGACGGACACGCCTGCAGAATAAGGAGCTTTTATGCGTACCAAACAGGAACTGTATCAAGCCGCCCTGCGCACGGTGGCTCTGCGGCGGCAGACCGCCCGCGCCAATGCCGAGGATGCCCGGCTGGAGGCGGAGGCCGCCATCCCGGCCCTGCGCCACGCTGAGGACGAGGTGCGGGTGCGGGGCATCCGCTGCGCGCTGGCAGGCGCTGCCGGAAAAGACCGCACCGAAGCCGCCGCCGCACTGAGCAAAGCCCGGCAGGAGCTCACCGCCCTGCTGGCCGCCAGCGGCCGCCCTGCGGATGCGTTGGAGCCAAAATTCACCTGCAAGCTGTGCCAGGATACCGGCAGCGTGCAGGGCCGCACCTGCACCTGCGTTCACAAGCTGATGCAGGGTCTGCGACGGGAGGAGATCGAGGCGCTGTCCAGCCTGTCCATTTCCAGTTTTGACACCATGGAGCTGCGGTACTACCCCAACACCATGGACGAGAAGCTGGGTGAGCCTGTCCGCACCTACATGGGCGGCCTGCTGGAGGATCTGCGCAGCTACGCTGAGGAATTCGACCACAACAGCGAGAGCCTGATGCTTTTTGGCAACGCGGGGCTGGGCAAGACCCACGCCGCCCTTGCCATTGCGGGCATCGTGCTGCAAAAGGATTTCGACGTGATCTACGTTTCCAGCCCGGACTTCTTCGGCAAGCTGGAAAACGCCCGCTTCGACTCCTCCGAGGATGCCGAGACCCTGCTGCGCACCGCCTCTGCCGCCGACCTGCTGATCCTGGATGATCTGGGCACCGAGTTCGTCACCCCCTACTTCATCACCACTTTTTACAGCCTGCTGAACAACCGCCTGGGAGCCGGTCTGCCCACCATCGTCACCACCAACATTGCGGATGGTTCCCTGCTGGAAAAGCGATACACCGAAAAGATCTCCAGCCGCCTTTCCTCCTTTGTCCCCTGCCTGTTTGCGGGCGAGGACATCCGGAGCCTGAAAGCGGCAGAGTAAGACAAGGAGGTTTCCCCCATGAGCTTTGAGCGCACCACGCCCTGCGGCGTGATCTCCGGCACGGCCTGCCAGTGGCCGGGCGTTGCCGCTTACAAGGGCATCCGCTACGCCACCGCCGGGCGGTGGGAGTTCCCCGTCCCCGTCACCCACTGGGACGGTGTCTACGATGCCACCCAATACGGTGCCTGCTGCTACCAGCCCCGCGCCTTCTATGATGAAGCCGCCGCACCCGGAAAAGCCTTCTACTACAACGAGTTCCGCAAGGGCGAGACTTACACTTACAGCGAGGACTGCCTGTTCCTGAACATCTGGACCCCTGCCGATGCAGCTCCCGGGGACAAGCTGCCGGTCATCTTCTACATTCACGGCGGCGGTTTTACCGGCGGCTGCGGCCACGAGAAACACTTCGACGGCCCCGTCTGGCCCACCAAAGGCTGCGTGGCTGTGACCATCAACTACCGGCTCGGCCCCATGGGCTTTGTCTGCCTGCCCGAGCTGGCCGATGAGGCCGGGTCCACCGGCAACTACGCCTTTCTGGATCAGTTGGCGGCCCTGCAGTGGGTGCGTGCCAACATCGCTGCCTTTGGCGGCGATGCCAACAACATCACCATCATGGGCCAGAGCGCCGGTGCCATGAGCGTCCAGCAGCTCGTCCTCTCCCCCATCACCAGGGGGCTGTTCTCCAAGGCCGTGATGAGCAGCGGCGGCGGCGTGAGCCAGATGCTGACGGCCAAGCCCGCTGAGGCCCACTACCCGTTCTGGAAGCAGGTCATGGAGACCGCCGGGTGCAGCACGCTGGCCGAGTTCCGTGCCCTCGCCCCCGCCAGACTGTTTGCAGCCTGGGATGCCGTCCGCACCCAGCCCCAGTTCAAGGGCCTGGGCTGTGAGCCCGTGGTGGATGGCCGTTTCCAGGTCAAGACCGGCCCTGAGACGTTGGCTGCCGACGAACAGCACCATATCCCTTACCTCATCGGCTTTACCAGCGAGGATATCGTTCCGCCCTACCTCTACCAGATGGCTCAGGACTGGTGCGCCCGGAACACCGACAGCTATGGTTGGTTCTTCGACCGCCAGCTCCCCGGTGATGACCGTGGTGCCTGGCATTCCAGCGACCTGTGGTACTGGTTCGGCACGCTGGCTCACTGCTGGCGGCCCTTCACTGAGAAGGACACCGCCCTCAGCGCTCAGATGGTGGATTACCTGACCAACTTTGCCAGGACCGGCGACCCCAACGGCGCAGACCTGCCCCAGTGGCAGACTGTTACCGCCCAGCAGACCGATTTCCTCCGTCTGGGTGAGGAGCCCACCCACATGGGCAGCGTGGATGTCCAGAAGCTCCTCTGGACAATGCAGAACGTCCCCGCCGTTGGGGAATAAGCCCCTGCCCCAATCACTTTGAACCCCAGAAAAAACAATATCCCCCGCTGCAGGCGTGCCAGAACACGCTTTGCAGCGGGGGATATTTCTTATTTGACTTATGCGCCGTGGGCGTTTGCGCTCCGGGGCGGGTTGACACGCCGGAACTTCAATGCACGTTCCGGGGTCGTTTCCGGGCAGTCCTCATCAAAAGTAATGGGCATTTTCCTGGCCCGTTCCAGCTCTGCCAGCTCTTCTTTTGTGAAAGCCAGCTCTTTCTGCATCTCTGCGGACAATTTATTCACATTTACCATAATAGAGCCCCCTCTCAAAATTCGTTGCCAGTCTTGCTGAAATCAGCCGTGTCACATCCGTTTTTTCTCCGTTTTCTTCTACACGGATGCGCTCTGTATACACCACAAACAGGATCTCGTTTACCTTGCCGATCAGTGTATTTCCCTCCGTACAGTAAACTTTACCTGCGGAAGTATCACCGATCGTATCATAACGCGGCTCCTCATCGCTGTGTGTGTCATCATAAAACTCAATGCGGTCATAGTCAAAGAACACACGAGCCGCACTTTTAAAGGAAAGACCGTGCTTGCGGATATTGATCTGGTTCTTTTGTTCGTCATACTCAAAGGCCATTCCACCCATCGTAAAACTCACCAGTCGGTTCTCCAATATCGTGCACGCTCTCTTTCCATGGTGTTCTTTTCTTTATCTTACCATAGCTTCGTCATTTTTGCAAGCACTCTTCTTCAAATAATACCCAATGCCGATGGCATCTGCCAGTGCCCAGCCGATGGGCACACTGAGCCAGATGCCGGTAACACCCAGCGGCGTGGCAGAAAGCAGGTAGGCCAGTGCCACACGGGTGCCAAGGGAGGCAATGGTCAGGAGGACCGACATCCCCGGCTGGTTGACCGCCCGGTAGTAGCCGTAGAGCAGAAAGAGCACGCCAATGCCGATGTAGCATGCGCCCTCGATGCGGAGGTACTGCACGCCCGCCGCGATGATCTCGGTCTGTGCCGGATCGATGAAAATCCCCATGAGCGGGGCTGCAAAGGCGCAGACCAGCACGCTGATGACGATGCAGAACAACGCACTTGTCAGCCCGGCACTGCGGATCCCTTTTTTGATACGGTCCGGCTGGCCTGCCCCGTAATTCTGGGCCACATAGGTCGAGAAGGCGTTGCCAAAATCCTGCACCGGCATATAGGCAAAGGAATCGATCTTCACCGCTGCCGCAAAAGCCGCCATGATGACCGTGCCGAAGCTGTTGACCAGACCCTGCACCATCAGGATGCCAAAATTCATAATGGACTGCTGAACGCTGGTCATCACCGAAAGATTCAGGATATTGGCAAGGTTCTTCCGGTCCCACCTGCAGTCTGTCCATTTCGGGCAGAGCTGCGGAAACTTTTTCAGGGTGTACAAGCCGATGCCCACCCCGGAGACATACTGGGAAAAGACAGTTGCCCCGGCGGCCCCCTTCACACCCCAGTCAAGCACAAGGACACAGACCAGATCCAAGATCACGTTCAGGATGGCTGATACAGCCAGAAACGCCAGCGGCACCACGGAATTGCCGATGGCCCGCAGGAGGTTTGCGAAATAGTTATACAAAAAGGTGGCCGCAATGCCCAGAAAGATGATGAGCAGGTAGTCCTTCATCAGCGAGCAAAGCTCTGCGGGCACCCGCAGCAGCCACAGGATGCCGTTCAGCCCCAGATAGACCAGCAGGTTGAGCACCAGAGCGATGCCCGCAATAAGCAGGAAGGACTGGAACACGCTCTGCCGCATCTTCTCGGTCTCGCCGCTGCCATACTGCATGGACACAGCCGCGCCGCTGCCCATGCACAGACCCAGCAGGATCGAGGTCAGGAAGGTCATCAGGGTATAGGAGGACCCCACCGCCGCCAGCGCATCCGCGCCGAGGAAGCGGCCCACCACCCAGGTGTCGGCAATGTTGTACATCTGCTGCAGCAGGTTGCCGAACATCAGCGGCAGGGCAAACAGCAGGATATTCTTTGTAATGGGGCCTTGGGTCAGACTGTGCTGCATGGGGATCATTTCCTCCGATTCCTATCTCAGACATTTCAGCAGAATTTTGCGCGGTATTCCTTGGGTGTGCAGTGCTTGATCTCCCGAAAAGTCTTGATGAAGTAGCTGCCATCTGCAAAGCCGCACTCCATCCCGATCTCGCCCGTCTTGAGCCGGGTGGAGCGGAGCAGCTCGGCGGCCTTTTCCACCCGGAACTGCTTGACATACTGAATGGGCGTGATGCCCAGCATCTGCCGGAAGCTGCGCAGGCAGGCGCTCTCGCTCAGTGCCACACTGGCCGCGATGCGTTCCACGGTCAGCTCCTCAGCGTAGTGCTCCTCTACAAAGCGGAGCATCTGCTTCATCCGCTCGGCGGCGATCTGCTCCTGCTGTGAGACCTTGGTCTTGCCGCCCACGCACTGGGTGCTCAGCAGCCGCAATGCCGCAGAGAGATAATATCGCACCCGGTTCTCGTAATCAAAGGGCTCCACGGCAACCGCCTGCCAGGCTTCCCGCAGGCAGGTCAACACCTGCGCCTGCCAAGGCACAGCCCCATCCAGCAGAAAAAACGCCGGGGCATCCGGCTGGAGCATGGGTCGGATGAGCTTCTGCCAGAAGATGGTGTCCATTCCGCCCACCAGCCGGGGGTGGAACACGCCCGAGTGGAGCAGAGCCTCCCCTTTTTCCGCCTGCTCCACCGCGTGGAGGATGCCGGAGTTCAGGAACACGCCCTGATTCGTCTGCAGGGTCACCCGGGTCTTGTTCACGTCCACCGTCAGGGGGCCCTTCATGGCCAGTATGTACTCAAACTCCTCGTGCCAGTGCCAGGCCACCGAATAGCTTTTCAGGTTCTCCGCGTAGCAGGCAATGGGAAACAGGGCGCTGCCATGCTGGACCAGTTCCCGCCCCTCGGCATCGGCCATAACATCCTGCTGGAAGGTCAGCCCGGTAACGATATTGGCAGCAGAGACACAGCTTGTCTGAAACGCCATATTGAACAATTCCTTTCCGCAATACTTTGAATATTTTTTGTCAAAGCCGATTTTGTTGTACAAATCGGGTGTTTTTATTCTATCTATCGTGCCAGTTTCGTGGTATTATTTCATCAGAACCAGCAAGCACAGTATAACACCGCAGGGGGCGGAAAACAACCCCCGGCACGGCTTGATCCGGTTCCCGAGAAGCGTTCCCCGCGGGCAGCCTGGCCCGGGGGACTCTTCCAGAATAAAACATTTCTTTGTGGGAGGTATTTTTATGCTTCGCATCCAGTATCTTGATAAAGACCGTTTCATGCAGCAGGTAGCCGCCAGCCGCGGCAGTGTGCTCCTGCACCTGGCCAATGGCGAGACCTGTGACCTGAAAAAGGACAACGCCGCCACCGAGCTGTTCCAGATGATGGACGCTCCCTCCAAGGGCTTTGACATCTCTGTCACCGACCCCGCTGATGTCTCCGGCTTCCTGCACTACATGCTCGAGGCCGGCCGCAGAGATCGCGCCGCCTGCTGAACCTTCGACATTCTCCTTTTTTCGCATATTACAGCAATGTAAAACGCCCGCTCCGGGGTCAGAAGCCGGAACGGGCGTTTTACGTTTTCTCTTTTTCTGTTACAGGATGCACCGGCTGATGGCCCGTGCCACCGCCAGCAGCTCATCCTGCCCGATGAAGCCGAACTTTGCCTCGTGCTCATCCGCAAAGCAGACCGTCAGCTCTGAGGTCTGCAGCGGGTCACCGAAGCCTGCCGTCTTGATGCCGTAATGCAGGATCTTGCGGTAGGGCAGCACAAAGATCTCCTGCCGGGTGCCGGTCATCCCCTGCATATCCACCATAAAAATGCGGTGGGTGGTGAACACGGCCTGATCGCGCACGGTCTTGTAAGCCCCCACGATCTGCTCACCGTCCAGCAGCAGCTCCTGCACATTTTTGCAGATCTCCTTTTCCTTGATGCGGATGAGGTTCTGCATCGGCTTGTCCCGAAATTCCATAACACACTCCCCTTTCGGCTTGTCCGGATGTTTGGTCAGCCCCATTGTAGCATCTCGGGCGGCGGTTGACAAGCCTTTGCGCTCCCTCTCGCCTTTTTGTTCCGGATGTGCTATACTGGGCAGGAACATCACAATCACCCGGGAAATGAGGTTTTGACCCATGGAGATCATCATCCATCAGGCAATTTTGCATGTGCTGGACACCACGCTGGACGCGCCGGTGCTCAGCGGCGGCGGCATGGAGCTGACTGCCGAAAAGACCGCCTACTTACAGTATCATATCGAAAAGCTGCTGGCCAGCGATGAGATTCGCCAGTGCCGCCCTCTGCCGGATTCGGCTTTCCGGAACGAGCTGGAGCACAATCAGGATTTCATTGATCTGTCCTGCCGCATTGCGGGGGTGCTGTTCGATTACATGCACGCCCACACCACCATCCCCGGGGCGGACCTGGCCGTGGTGGATTTCACCCGGGACGGCGCACCCTGGCTGGGCATCCTCAAGCTGAACTATAAAAACGGCTACACCCACTACACCGAGACCGTGGAAGGTGCCCCGGTCAACTCCATCATCCAGCAGCGGGCCTGCCTGCCCACCCAGAGCGGCAAGGTGGAGGAGGGTGCGCTTGTCAACCTGACGGACTACTCCATGCGCCTGCTGGAAAAGAAATACGACATCGACGGCCACAAGGAGTTCTACCTCTCCTCTGTTGTGTTCCAGTATACCCAGGCCGAGCCCGAGAAAAAGAAGCTGCAGGCCATTCAGGAGGCCGCCGCACAGGCTGTAAAGGATGCCTATGAGGACGAGCCCCATGCCGATGCGCAGGTGGCCATGCTCATTGCCAACCAGGCCGCCGACAACGACAATCAGGTATCGGTGGAGCAGGTGCGCCAGCAGCTGGCCGAGGAATACCCACTGGCCGCTGTGCCCTTTGATGACTATGTGGAGAAGAGCGAGGTGCTGGAAGAGGCCGCTGCTCCTGTCACCGTGACCCCTGCCCGCATCCGCCGGATGGAGAGCCGGAGCATCCGCACCGCCAACGGCATCGAGGTCAAGATCCCCACCGAGCTGCTGAACTCCGATTCCGAGCTGGAATTCCTCCACGATCCGGACGGCAGCGTTTCCCTGCTCATCAAAAATGTGATCCTGTAAGCCACCGCAGATGGCGTTTTCCCTCTCTGCGCGCTGGTGCTCACCGCCCTGATGTAACAGATCACCAAAACAGCCTCAGCCCTTTGAGATCGGGCTGAGGCTGTTTTTTCGTCCGTATTATCAGCGGTTTTTGCGCTTGTTCCGGTACATATCCCGGTCGGCAGCATGGTAGACTGCGATATAATCAAAGGGGCCTTCTGTCACAGTGTGGTATCCAAAGGCAACATCCAGCTTGAGGCGGTCGTCGCTCTGGCGGGCCAGCTCCCCGTGCAGCCTCTCGATCAGCTGTTCGGCCTCTTCTGCAGAGAAGTGGTTGCAGGCAATGAGGAATTCATCGCCGCCCATCCGCAGGGCCACGCTCTCGGGCGGCAGGTTTTCCCGGATCACCCGGCCCACCCGCTTGAGCAGCAGGTCGCCGTACTCGTGGCCGTAGGCATCATTCACACGCTTCAGGTAGTTACAGTCACCCATAATGATCGTGACGGGCATGGTGGTTTTCTTCAACTGCTCTGCGCCCTTTATCTTCAGGTAGTTGCGGTTATACAGACCGGTCAGGTCATCGTGGACGGCCCAGTTCTCGGCCTGTTTTTCCAGCCGCACCCGTTCGGTGATATCACCAATAAGCCCCACGATGCCGATGATTTTTCCCTCCAGCACAACGGGGTTCTTTTTGATCTGATAGTATGCCGTCCCATCCTTCCGGGGCACCTCGGTGATAAAGCTGGTTCCCTTGCCGGTGGCAAGCACCTTCTGGTCCTGCTCATAATAAAAGCGGGCCTGTTCCTCGTTGCCCCAGATCTCCAGATCTGTCTTGCCCAGCACATCCTCTTCCTGCCCTTCTCCGTAGGGGAAGAAAGTCCTAACGTCCGAAATAAAAAGGTAACGGCATTCCGTATCCTTGAAAAAGAGGTTCGCCGGTGTACTGCGCAGAAAGGTCATCACTTCTTCATAGCCGAGCGCATCGATCCACTGCATCCTGTGGCCCCTCCTTTCCATTTCTCTTTTTTATTATTTTACCACATTCTATTATACGAGCGATGCACCTGTTTTGCAAGTGTTAATTGCGTTCCCTCAACGATCCGGAAGCGGACGACTCCACCCCCGGTGCAGACGGAAAAGGCCGCTGACCCATCTCAGGTCAGCGGCCTTTCTGTCTGCGCTTATTCGGCTGTGTTCAGCTGCGCCTTGTGGTATTGCAGGGTATACAGTTGGTAGTAGCGGCCATGCCGGGCCAGCAGCTGCTGGTGGGTGCCCTGCTCCAGAATTTTACCGTGGGACAGCACGATGATGTTGTCCGCATGCTGGATGGTGGACAGCCGGTGGGCCACTATGAGCATGGTGCCCACGGTGCGCATCTTTTCCAGCGAATCCTGAATGAGCAGCTCGGTCTCGGTGTCGATGTTGGCGGTAGCTTCATCCAGGATCATCACGCTGGGCTTATGGATGATGGTGCGGGCAAAGCTGAGCAGCTGCCGCTGTCCGGCGGAGAAGTTGTTGCCGCGCTCACGCACCTCTTCGTCCAGCCCGTGGTCCAGCTTGTTGACGAACTTGTCGGCGTTGACGTAGCGGCAGACCTCCATGATCTCGCTGTCGGGGATGCCCTCTTCCCGCAGAACGATGTTGGAGCGGATGGTGCCCGAGAACAGGAACACATCCTGCAGCATCTGGCCGAAGTGCCTGCGCAGGGAGGAGATCTTGATCTTGCGGATGTCGATGCCGTCGATCAGGATCTGGCCCTTCTGGAACTCGTAGTTCCGGCAGATCAGGGAGAGGATGGTGCTCTTGCCGGAGCCGGTGGAACCCACAAAGGCCACGGTCTGGCGGGCATCCACATGGAAGGAAACGCCCTGCAGCACCCACTCGCCGGGAACGTAGCTGAACCACACGTCCCGGAACTCGATCTCGCCCTTCACCTCGTCCAGCTCAATGGCATCGGGGGCATCCTGCATCCTGGGCTGGATGTCCATGATGGAGAACACCTTTTCTGCCGATGCCAGCGCCGACTGCAGCCAGTTGAACTGCTCGGCCAGGTTCTGGATGGGAGTGAAGAACTTGGAGATGTACATATAAAAGGTGACGATGGTACCGCTGGAAATGGTCTGACCCAGAAAGCTGACGTTGTTCAGGTGACCCATGCCGCCCAGATAGAACAGGCACAGGATCGAGCTGACATAGAGCATATACACCAGCGGACGGAACACGCTGAACACGAAGATCTGCTCCTGATTGGCCCGGGCCAGCTTCTGGCTCTTCTGGCGGAAGTCCTCCATCTTCTCGTCCTCCCGGCCAAAGATCTGGGTGACCTTGATGCCGGACAGGTTTTCGGACAGATAGGTATTGATATCGGTGGTCGCGTTCTTGAGCTTGCGGTTGGCGCGGCGGGAGAACTTGCGGAAGATGACCGTGAAGATCACGATGAAGGGCACAAAGCAGAGCACCATCAGGGTCAGCTCGTAGTTCAGGCAGAGCATGGCCACCAAAATGCCCAGAATGACAAAGCTGTTCTTGGTCAGCTGGACCAAGAGGTTGGTGAACATCATGGAGATGGCGTTGGTATCGTTGGTCACACGGGTGACCAGCTTGCCCACCGGGATCTCGTTGAGCTGCTCGTGTGCCAAAGATTCAATGTGGCTGAACAGATCCTCGCGCAGATCGGAGATGATGCGCTGACCCACCCGCTGCAGGATCACGGCCTGCAGGTAGGTGCTGCCCATGGAGAACACCAGCACGCCTGCATACACTGACACGCCCAGGAAGAGGGCGCGGAGTTCAAACTCCCCGGCCACCAGCTCCTCGATGCGGCCCACGATGAGGGGTGAAATGATATCGTAGGCAATGGAGAAGAGCATCAGCAGGCCCACAATGAGAAATTTGCTCAGGTAGGGCCGGGCATAGCGGGCAAGGCGGCGCATGATCTCGCCGTCCTCCATGTTGCGCTCAAAGCCCATGGCGGTCTTTTTGTCCTTGACGGCGGCATAGGCTGCCACCAGCAGGGCGGTGATCACGCCGATGACAGCGCCCACCAGAACCAACGGATTCAGATGCATCATGCGTTTTCGCCTCCCTTCGTCTCATCCTCCAGCCGCTGCAGATCGACCATCCGGCGGTACTCCGGGCAGGAAGCATACAGCTGGTCGTGGGGGCCGACGGCTTCCACCCGGCCCTCCTCGAGGAATACGATCTTATCCAGCCGCTCCACCGTGGAAATGCGGTGGGCAATGAGCAGGGTGGTCTTGCCTGCCCGGCTGTTCTTGAGGTTATCGAGGATGATCTTCTCGGTGCTGGTATCCACCGCCGAGACGGAGTCATCCAGGATCAGGATGGGCGCGTCCTTGAGCAGGGCGCGGGCGATAGAGATGCGCTGCTTCTGGCCGCCGGACACCGTCACGCCGCGCTCGCCCAGAACGGTCTCGTAGCCGTCCTTGAAATCCACGATATTATCCCGCACATCGGCCATGCTTGCCGCCCGCTCGATGTCCTCGGGGGTGGCATCGTCCACACCAAAGGCAATGTTGTGGGCGATGGTGTCCGAGAACAGGAAATTATCCTGCGGAACGTAGGCACAGGCATTGCGCACCGAGTGGATGGAGAGGCTGTTCACATCCCTGCCGTCCACGAACAGGGTTCCGTCCGGCACATTATAGGTGCGCAGCAGCAGGTCCACCAGCGCGGTCTTGCCCGCACCGGTCTTGCCCACGATGCCCACACTCTCGCCGGGCGCAATGGTAAAGGAGATATCCCGCAGCACATCGTACTCGCCGTCCGGGTAGCGGAAGTTCAGGTGGCGGAACTCGATGCCGCCTTTGGGGTCGGTCAGGTCGGCCACGCCGGGGCGGTCGGCCACGTCGATGGGGGCATCCAGCAGCTCAGTGATGCGGTTCAGGGAGGCCCTGCCGCGGCTGGTCTTTTCAATCAGCATGGACACGGCCATGATGGGCCAGACGATGGCCTCAAAGTAGCCGATGTACTCCACCAGCTGGCCGGCGTTGAATCGGCCCTGATAGACCAGATAACCGCCGTAACCCAGAATGATGCAGATCACGGACTCCACGAACAGGGTCACCAGCACCTCCAGCAGGGTGGCGATCTTCGTGTAGGTCACGTTGATCTCCTCGTTTTCCTTGTTCAGCTTCCGGAAGGCCTGCAGTTCCTTGTACTCCTTGACAAAGGCCTTGATGACCGCAATGCCGGAAAAGTTCTCCTGCGCGAAATCGGAAAGGCCGGAGAAGGCCTCCTGTCGCTCCTCCCAGCGCCGGGTCATCACCTTGCTCATCTGGGTGCCGATGGCAAACATGATCAGGGCCGGGATCAGGGCCAGCAGGGTCAGCCGCACGTCCATGGTCCACATCTTATAAAGGGCCAGCAGACCCAGGGTCAGCGCGTCGAAGAACATCAGCACGCCGTCACCAAAGCACTCCTGAATGGTGTCCAGGTCGTTGGTGTACAGGCTCATCAGGTTGCCGACCTTGTTCACCTGATAGTACTGCTGGGACAGCCTGCGGCTGTGGTCGAACATCCGCTCCCGCAGGTCTGCCGCGACCCGCACCGCAGAGCCGAAGAAACAGATGCGCCACAAAAAGCGCCCAATGACCATCAGCACCACGATCCAGATCATGGGCAGGCAGATGTGCTGCAGCAGCACCTCTTTGGTAAAGAGCAGCGTCTCACCGTTCACCACCACCTGGCCAAGGTTCACCCCGTTGATGACCAGCCGGTAGAGCTGCGGGATCAAAAGCTGGATGTAATCCACCGTCAGCAGGGCGGCAAGGCCCAGCAGCAGTACGGGAGCATGCTTGAGGTAATACCGGTTGATGTACTTTCCGAATATCACTGCGTTTTTCCCTCCTTTTCCAATTCCAAAAAAGCTTTCAACGTACAAAAAAGCCGCTGCATCACACGACGAATCATGTTTTGCAGTGGCTTGTTTGTCTGGAGCGGCCGACGAGGCTCGAACTCGCTACCTCCACCTTGGCAAGGTGGCGCTCTACCAGATGAGCTACGGCCGCA
>ENA-ORCN01000034-ORCN01000034.1-human-gut-metagenome-genome-assembly--contig:-NODE-34-length-99057-cov-25.962497_pt1 | contig 99057 bp, 102 predicted proteins | sample MGYA00242984_ERZ507984 | MGnify/ENA primary metagenome ERZ507984 (study PRJEB26167, sample SAMN06115395) | human gut metagenome | host: Homo sapiens | place: China:Hubei | collected 2016-05-19... | reverse complement strand
TAGAGGACCGTATCGGTCCCCGACGGCAGACCTCGAAGAACCGAGAATCCCCTGGTTTCAACTATGGGGAGTGTCAACTTTGATGAAATCAATTTGTTCGACAATCGTTTTGATGAAGTATTGGGACTTGTAGCTTATACCGGGTACACGCCCTCACAAAAGCATAAAGCGGGCGTTTCAAGTGAGTGGACACTGGGAGGGCAATTTCCGAAAGCAGTTCGACGGATTAACGATAGGCTGCTGTTGTTTAAAACAGGTACAAGCGGTGCCAGAAATCTTGGCAAAGAACCTTATTCTGAATACTTTGCAGCACAAGTCGCAAAACGGATGGGAATAGATCATGTTTCCTACGATTTAGAGATGTGGAAAGGGAAACTTGCGTCTGTCTGTGGACTTATGAATGACAAAGAAATTTCTTTTGTTCCATTTTTCGTTGCTGCTGGTGATGCGAGTTTCCCGGCAGCGTTATCGATCTTAAATGAGCTTGATCCAAAGATGGCATCGAAGTATAGGACAATGGTTGTTTTTGATGCCTTGATCTGTAATCGGGATCGTCACGGCGGAAATTTTGGTATCTTACGGGAAAACAGAACAGGTCGGCTGTTGGGATTAGCCCCGGTATTCGACCACAATCTGTCCTTGTTTGCGCAAGATGATGAGACAGACTATGCGAATTTCCTTGATCGTTCAAATCGATATTACCTACCTGCAACAGCGAATATCGCCTTTGATGATATGGCTGGAATTGTTATGGGAGCGGAGCAGCATGAGCTTTTGCGCAAAATGATCGGCTTTGAGTTCCAGAATCATCCAACATATCCGCTTCCACAGGATCGGCTTGAAGCGTTGAATCACTATATTACAGAGAAAGTAAGGGAATTGCTACGGATTCCTATTGTGGATGAGAATGCGCTTTGCAAAGCGATGGAAGAAAAATTCAACGAGATCCAAGCAACAACCAAAATACCGATGCTTCTTGATTCCGTTAAGATGATTCACAAGAAAGGTCTTTCACTTAGCGAGAAGGCAGAAGCGGTAAAAAGAGGATCCAAAGTATTTGAAAATACGCTGAACAAGATTATTCCGGAAGAAGACCGTTGTAGGTAAGGTGATATGGATGCCGAAAGCATTACTTTGGTGCTGAACGCTTGGATTTTGGCGTTCCGAAAGCTATTCGAGGATATTGGTCTCGACAGGGTGATTCGCAAGCGCTTGCGAAAAGCCTTGGTATTCAAATATGACAGTTTGAATCAAAATGTTCTATAAAGGGGTTGCTGGAAATATTCCAGCAACCCCTTTTCTATGAGAAACCATCCTTCTTCAGTAAAAATCGCCAAAAAAAATGCCCCATACGGGGCGCCCTAAAGGGCAGTTTGTGGCTTTGAAGCCGTATTTCGACTTACACATACCGTAAACCAAGCGGTAATTCACCACGACCAATATAGCACAGCAGGAGAGCATGGGACGCGGGAATTGAAAGTTTCTGAAGAAATTTTTGGAAGCAATTTTTTGAGCGATAGAGAATCATCAATCACAACTGGAATATTTTGGTACTGTGGTATAATGACACTACAAAAAGAAAGCCGCATACCGCCTATGTGTGGGAAAGGAAATACGCTATGAAAAAGTTAAAGCAGATGAGTGGGCCTTATTCCATCGGGTTCGAGTTAAGTTCGACGGCACATGGATTCGTTGCAACGGATCCGAACGGGAGTGTTTTGTACCATGGAAAGCAACCGGTTATGGGAACCCGTGTTTTCAAGGAAGGTCAGCATGCAGCTGAGGCGCGTATGCCGCGAACTTCCCGCCGTGGAATCCAGCGCCGTCGTGGACGTGAACATGAGATGGAGCGTGTTTTCGCACCGGTGATTTCCTCTATTGATCCGGATTTCTTTATCCGACGCCGGATGTCCTACAAGCTTGGAAAAATTCGGTTCGAGAGTGACCCGATCGGATTCAGCTATAGTCGTCTGTTCCATTCGTTCCCGACGCTTGCCCATCTGGACGTCGCCCTTATGGAATCAGATAGCGCTATGGATCCGCGTCTGATTTTCGAGTCCGTTGCGAATCATGTTGTCCGGCGCGGTCATTTTCTGCTCGAAAACCAAAATGTTTCGTCTACGAACTCTGACATCGATACGCAGGTTGCAAACTACGCGGAAGTTCTTGTGTCCTATTTTGAGGACACTCTTGACGAGCGGATCGAGCCGTCACTGGAAGCTCTTGACATCAATGGAAATGTAACGGCGCGTGAGTTGCAGAAGCGGTTCGCATCTGCCATGTGCGTGTCGGGCGATGATATTCAGAAGAAAACGGAGAAGGCTCAAATTAAAGCCATTGCAGATCTTGTCGCCGGCTATAAGGCAGATCTGACGGCGCTTGTTCCCGATGCTGAGAAACTTCCCAAAGTATCGATTTCCGATGGCGATGCGTTGGAGGAGTTCCTGTCGGATTCTTGTCCGGATTCCCTCGTTTCTGTTCTGATGGCAGCGCAGGCGCTCTACACTTCCTGGAAGCTTCAGGGGATGCTTTCTTACGCACCTGGCAAAAGCCTTTCGCACAATCAGGTTGCCCAGTATGACGTGTATGGGAAGCAGCTTCGCATGCTTAAAAATCTTGCACTCAAGTATGTCGCGAAGCAGGATGCAGACGGTAATATTGACGAGGACGGATTTAAAGATTACGTTCGGTTCTTTGGCGGTCCGAAGTGTGAGGACAGGTACCGTTACGACAAGGTTCAGGTAAAGAAGCAGGATAGCCCGAAAAAAAACATGGGCTATACCGCCTACAACCTGAATGTTCTCGGTTATGAGGAGTTTGCCAAGCGTGTAGAGCTCCTGTTCAAAGATACCGATGCCGTGAACGATCCGCAATACAAGACGATGATGGAGGCATTTGCAAATCATGCTTTCCTGCGCCGGATTCATACGGTCGACAATGCTGCGATTCCCTATCAGTTGCACGCCGAGGTTGTAAATCGAATCATCGACAACCAGGGGCGTTTCTATCCTTGGCTCATTGATGCTCGCGAGCATATTCTGAAGGTTCTGACTTCTCGAATTCCCTATTATGTCGGTCCTCTTGACAGTACGGACCATGGTAAAGCCGGCGAAAACGGCACGCGTTTTGCATGGGTGAAACGTCTTGCTGGTCATGAGGACGCATTTGTGTCTCCCTGGAATTATGAGGATCATATTGATATCGACACGACAGCCGAGCTTTTCATCCGCCGCATGACAGGAGAGTGCTCCTATCTCGACGGCGAGGATGTTTTGGCGAAGAATTCTCTATTGTATGAGAAATATTGTTTCTTTAATGAGCTTGCGAGCCTCAGCTTTACGGAGGATGGAGATTCCTGGATGCCATTCGATGCGGGAATGCGGAAGGCTATCTATGACGCCGCTTCGGATGGAAAGACGATGACGGTGAAACGCATTGAGTCCGTGCTGCAACGAGACTTCTTTATCGCACATCCTCATGTTCGTGGTACATCGAATCCGAAAGCCATGTCTTCCAAGCGGTCCAATTATGCATATTTCTGCAGGCTCTTCGACGTGAAAGCGCTCAGTGCTTCCGACATGAGCATGGCGGAGGACTTGGTTCTGTGGAATACAGTGTTTGAGGATCGCGATATCCTGCGCCGAAAGATTCTGAAAACCTATGGCGACCTGCTCACGGAAAAGGCGGTTGACGATTTCTGCCATAAGCGCCTTTCCGGTTGGGGAAAGCTGTCTGAGAGACTGCTGACCGGCATCTGGGCAGATACGGCTTCTGGCGATATGTGCGTCATGGATGTCCTTGAGCAGGGCAGGCCTTATGGTCGCTATCGTGGTTCATCTATGAACCTGATGCAGATTCTGAATGACGATGTTCTTGGTTTCAAAATGGAAATCAAGAGGCTTAACGATTCGCATATGCAGATGGCAGAAGGTTTTGATTTGAACGCACTTCCCGGTTCGCCGGCACTTCGTCGAGGCGTGAGTCAGGCGATGAAGGTGTTGGATGACATCGTTTCTGTTGCCGGTAAGGCTCCGGATCGCATTTATCTGAAGGTGACGCGAACCGCCTCGAATAGCCGAAAGGGTAAGCGAACCGCCAAGCGCTCCGATAAGATCAAGCAGGCACTCAAGGCATTGGATGCGGATGCAGCGGCGGACCTTGGTGCGGCGAAGCTGCTTCGTGAGCTTGGCATGTTCGATGAGAAGGAGATTAACGAGCGCATCTACCTGTATTTCCATCAGGCAGGAAAATGCCTTTATACGGGAAAGCCGATCGACATCACTCGGATTGCATCGAATGATTACTATGTCGACCATGTTGTACCGCTTGCTTACCGTAAAGACGAGTCACTGGATAACAAGGTGCTTGTTTATGCAGAGGCCAGTCGTTATAAGAGTGAAACGCTGCTCGTGTCTCCAGCGGTGCAGCGGAAGATGCTGCCATTTTGGAGGATGCTTCGTAACGCCGGACTTATGTCCGAGCGAAAGCTCAACGCGCTGATCCGTACTGAGATTTCCGAAGGCATGCTGAAATCGATTATCGGAAGGCAGTTCACGGAAAACAGCTGGGAGGCAAAACTATTTACGGCTGCGATTGCGGCAAAGTATCCGGGAACGGTTGTCATTCCCGTTAAGGCTGGGGTTATCGGTGCCGTGCGTAGCCGGATCAGAATTCCAAAAAGCCTTAAAGCGAACCAGTTCTATCACGCACACGACGCTCTGCTTGCAGCCGAGGTCGGGCGCTATATGGAACTTGCGAAGCCAGCGTTCGTCCATAATCGCGTTAAGTATGAGCAGTACATGCGCAAGATCAAGCTGGTTAATGAGGAGAACAAGAAGACTCCGAAGTCACAACTTGATTTCTTTGCCGGCGGTTTCTTCTTTGACCGTGTCGACAAGGACACAGGTGAGGTTTACTGGAACAAGGATGAAGAGGTGGAGCGCATCTATCGTGCATGTGGATGGAAGAACCTTCGTGTCACATATGCCGCCTTTGAAGACGGCGGCGCATTTTGGAAACAGACGATTTACTCTCCAAGGGAGAAGTCGAAACTGATTGCCACGAAGTCAGACCGTCCGGCAGAAATTTATGGTGGGTATAGCTCTCAGACGTTTGCCAATTTCTTTGTCTATGAAGTGATGAAGAAAAAGGTGAAACAGCTTCGTTTCGGTGCGGTACCGGCTGCGATCGCATCGAAATCTGATCCGGATACTTACAACGCTATGCTTGAGATGTATGCCCGCGGTTTGGCGAAAACGGCAAAAGAGAAATTCGTTCGCATCGTTCGTGCCCGTGTTCTTAAGAACACGATGATCGAGCTTTATGGCGAGCGCTTCCGGATCGCCGGTGAGAAGCAGGTGTATCCGGTGCGCCAGATGCCATTGGCGATTGATGAGATGTACCTGCTGAAGGGAGTTGAGACGATTGTAGCGGCAGGAAATGCCGGAGCATCCGCAAGGATTGATTTTGAGAAGGCCGCAGAGTCTTTGGTTGGATTCTGGGATCTGCTCCTCGAGAAACTTCCAGTCAATTACCCGAAACTGACGGTTCAGCTGAAGCTTGGTTCGTTGAAGCATCCGAAGGACATCCTTGCAGCAACGAGTGAATCCGAATTCCCAGCTATCGTGTACAAGATTGCAGAGGCTGAAATTCAGGTGATGGAACAGGCAAGCGGACTTCGGAATATGTCGGACACCAAGATTCTCGGCGGCAACACGTTTGGCGGAAGCCTGGTGTTCACCTTTAACAAGGTGCTGAACGATCCGAAGTCAAAGGCTTGTTTTATTGATACTACGCCGGCTGGTCTTCATGAGGTGAAAACGAAGATTTGGTAAAACGGCGTATATGTCGTATTCATCGAGGCGGAGTTATATCGGTTGTTCAGATGTCTGATTCTGCACAACCATGTACCCCGCCTCGTACCTCATCTTCCGCGCATGCGACACGATTTTTCTTGACGCCCACGGTGTTTTCCTGGCTGATCATCTTTTGCAAGAAGCAGCAGAAAGAGGCTGTACGCTGATTTTGACGGACTCGCGCCATATGCCGACCTCGATTTTGCTACCGCTTTATTAAAACCGTCGTAAACCCCCTGGTTTCAACTACGGGGAGTGTCAACTGTTGGACAAAGTTGAAATACTGTTCAAATTGGTGTCTTGAAGTACTTTGATACTCTGATACTATGTACATGCTCTTTGAAAAGATAAAATTGATTGGCTTCATGCGCATTAAAAGCATGGAGAAATGTGCACAGCGCATCAGGAGATATTTAAAAATATCCCAGAAAGTAGGCTCAAAACGGTGATCTTTGCAGAGTTTTTTGAAAATCTCGGCTGGTATTTGAGAGATTTTATTCAGCTTGATTTGCATAGCGATATTCACCATTTTTCCTGTTGGGAACAGGAATTTCTTTTATCTGTAATTAGTTAAGACCTGATTTAATGGGCACAAAACTACTGCTCGGTTTCGGAAGTACCGCAAACCAAGCAGTAGTTCACCTTTCCATCCATTTTGTGATACCATGAATGGTTTCGGAAGTACCGCAAACCAAGCAGTAGTTCACCCCCCTTATCCTTCAAAGAGGTATAGGCCCGGTTTCGGAGGTACCGTAAGTCAAGCAGTAGTTCACCGATGACGTCCTCACCCTTGATGCGGGAGTAGTTTCGGAGGCACCGTAATCCGAGTAGAAGTTCACCATCTACCTTTGCCGTCGCACGTACATTTAGTTTCGGATGTACCGTAATCCAAGCGGTAGTTCACCCGAGTTGGGCGTCAGTCGCCCCACTGCTTAGTTTCGGAGGTACCGTAAATTAAACAGTAGTTCACCTTTCTGGAGCGGTCAGCATCACATGAAACGTTTCGGAGGTACCGCAAATCAAGCAGTAGTTCACCGAAAGGAGATGGCCGGCGTTGCCTAGTCAGTTTCGGAGGTACGGTAAACCAAGCAGTAGTTCACCCTTGCAGGTAACGCGTCCGTCGGCACCGGTATTTCGGACGTACCGTAATCCAAGCAATAGTTCACCCTCGCGCACTCCGGCGCTAATCAGCTCGAGTCTCGGAAGTACCGTAAATCAAGCAGTAGTTCACCAACCGGAAATCGAATTCGGCGAGTCATTGCGTTTCGAAGACATCGTAGATCAAGCAGTAGTTCACCCTTGCAGGTAACGCGTCCGTCGGCACCGGTATTTCGGACGTACAGTAATCCAGGTAGTAGTTCACCTGCTTATCAGAAACTTTTCGGAACTTTTTCGTTTCGGAGGTACGGTAATCCAAGCAGTAGTTCACCCGGTCTTGATTGAAAGGATGATGTCGGCGTGTTTCGGAGGTACCGTAGACTAAGTAGTAATTCACCATTGTTTAAGTGTAAAATAACTATATCCTTGTTTCGGAGGTACGGTAATCCAAGTAGTAGCTCACCGATGACGTCCTCACCCTTGATGCGGGAGTAGTTTCGGAGGCACCGTAATCCAAGCAGTAGTTCACTTCATGCCAAGGAGCCGTAGGCGACGCGGAGGTTTCGGAGGTACGGTAAACCAAGCAGTAGTTCACCACTTGAAGAATGGTTCTAACCTCACCATTAGTTTCGGAGGTACCGTAGATCAAGCAGTAGTTCACCCCGCTAAAACGGATTAGTCCATCATCAGGTTTCAGAGGTGCCGCAATCCAAACAGTAGTTCACCGCCTTCTCGCCGCCAAAGCCAAAGAGCTGGTTTCGGAGGTACGGTAATCCAGGTAGCAGTTCACCCATCGAGTCAAGCTTCTATGCGTACCTCCAGTTTCGGAGGTACCGTAAATCAAGCAATAGTTCACCCGAAGAAATGTCAGTCTTTCTAACCTCTGTGTTTTGGAAGTAACGTAATCCAAGTAGTAATTCACCAAGCAAATGTTTAACGAATCTCTTTTCTCCGCTTCTGAGACACCGTAAATCAAGTCGTAATGCAGAAAGAACAACGAAAAGGTCAACGTTCCGCTTGCTTTTGAAGTCCCGGAAGTTTTTGAGTCCGCATGCTACTATATATGGGTATGTAAAATAACTGGTTTTAGCTAATTGCCTGCTGTTCCGCCTCAAAGGTTCGCTTGGCCTCTTTAATACGTTGATTGCATATGTCGATGTAATCAACGGGCCGCTTCTTAAACAAAGCAACATCTTCGTTTTTCTCAATGCCGATGAAAGAACGCCCTTCTAGCACGGCTGCAACACAGAACGATCCGCTTCCGCAAGCGTTGTCGAGAACGATGTCTCATTTATATATCTCATGGGCGTGAAGCATCAGCTTCGCGGTAAAAAGCCCGCTGCTTGTCAAAACGATAGCGCCATGCGGTTTGATGATGCGCATGTACTCGGTAAAGAGCAGGTCGAGGTCGATAATCGAATCCCATTTATTCTGGGTGGTTCCGTAAGGAAGATCGCAAAGAATCATATCTATGGATTCGCCGGGAATGCCCTTCATCACCTCAAGACAATCGCCCTCAATAATCCGGTCGCGGAAAGGCTCTAACGACCTCGTGTCCTCTGCTTTAATTACCTTCATCCGCGCTCCTTAAGTTTAGTCTTTCATTATACGTCTAGGCAAAGACGCTTCAATCCATTTGCAGACGTATGGTTAGAAGAAAGTGTTCATAGGGGCGCGGGGGATCCACCGCATCGCCGCGCGCAAGTGCGTAGCGGTTACAGGGGTAATGGCGAAACGCGACCGTTTGCAAAGGTCATCCGTTTGGGTGACCTTTTTTGGCGCCATATTCCGGTATTATGGTATAATAGCCCCATTCACCAAAGCATCAACAGAAAGGAATAGAGATGCTTTTTGACTTGTTTGGTCCTCTGCTTGGACCGCTTCTACTCGTGATCTTGGTGATCGTCGTGTTCGAGTCCTGTTGGAGGAAGTGCCCGCCGGACAAACTGATGATCGTATCTGGATTCGGGCAGACGCGTAGCGTGTCAGGAAAGGGCACGTTCGTTATCCCCGGTCTGCAGCGTGTGGACACGTTGGCTCTCGGTGCTGTGCAGGTTCAGTTGTCTACGGAGAATGAAATCCCGACCCAGGATGCGATTCTTATCCATGCTTGCGCCGTCGCAAACTTCCAGATTGGACAGACTCCCGAATTGATCGAGATAGCATCGAAGAATTATCTCAATATGGATAAAGCCGAAATGACCCGTCAGGTCACCGAGGTGATGCTCGGAAAGATGCGCGAGGTTATCGGTCAGATGGACCTGAAGGAACTCATGCGTGACCGTGAGTCTTTTAACCATAAGGTATTCGAGGGCTCGCGTGACGATCTTGCGAATCTCGGTCTTGAGCTTCGCACATTCAACGTCCAGGATTTCTCAGATTCGCAGGGGATTATCCGCTCGATGGGTGCCGACCAGGCAGCTGAGATCAAGAAGGAGGCGGAGCTTGCCCAGATTAGGGCGGAGCAGGAGGTTGCCGAGCGCCAGAACCAGCTTGATTTGAAGAAGGCGGAGCTGAAGAAGACTGCCGATAAGGCTGCAGCTGAGGCAGATATGGTCAAGCAGACCGTGACGGCTGAAAAGCAGCGTGAACTCTATGTCGCACAGCAGGAGGCGCAGATCGCGGCTGAGACCAAGAAGGTCGAACTCGCCGAGCGCCAGGTTGCCGTGAAGGAGCGTGAGCTGGATGCCACGGTCCGTAAACAGGCTGAGGCTGACCGTTATGCCGCCGAGCAGAAAGCGGATGCCGAGCTCTACACACGTACCAAGAATGCAGAGGCCGCAAAGGTCGAGGCCCAGAATAAGTCTGACGCCGATCTCTATAGTGCCCAGAAGACGGCTGAAGGCGTCTCGGCTAAAGCTAAGGCTGAGGCAGAGGCGACGCGCCTTAAGGGTGAGGCTGACGGCGCCGCTGAAAAGGCACATGGCGAGGGTGTCGCCGCCGGCATCAAGGCCCAGACGGAAGCATACAACGGTATGGAGAACGCCTATCTTCTCGCCAATCGCTACATCGATGTCATGCCGGAGGTCGCCGAGGCTGTCGCAAAGCCGCTGACAGCTGTCGACTCCATTAAGATGTATGGCGATGGCAACGCCACGAAGCTCGTACGTGACACGACTGGCATGGTCGATCAGGTGACCAGCGGTCTCAAGGATGCAACGGGCATCGATCTTACCGAGCTGCTTAGCTCGTTCCATCAACCATTTCAGCCTCGTGAAGACAACGAGTAGTCAATGTTAGCTGCGTGGCTTTAAGCTGAATTTACCAAGGCGCCTCGTTGGAACGCGGGGCGCCTTATTTTTGACAAAACGGAAGAAGTTCAGGGCGATTGTATCGTGATACCACTATGCTATACTAATATATACGGCATGGCACAACCAAACGAGCTACAAACATCAAGCCATGCTCTTTCCGCGCCCCAGCGAGGAATATTAGATGGATATGAGAGTCACTTTTAAGGCGCTCATATCCATCTTCATTTTTTGACCGACACGATAGACCATATCCCGTTGTCACAGATGAGAGAGCGTCTAGTCGTTTTTCCATGTCCGACAGCGATGAAAACATCCCGTACGGTCGCAAGTTCGGGTCCGGTCTTTGAGGGACACGGTACGACGGCACCGCGGCTGACGATGTTGAAAACACGCCCATCATTCCAGACGATATGTACAGGCGAATCGTTTTGGTCCATCTCGACATTCACCTCGATCGCGTTAAGATCGAACGGTTCCATTTTTGCCTGCCTTTCATGCATATCGCAAGCGCTTGCGAAAATCAATCGAGCGGACGAAGTGAGCGGATCATAGGCGTGCCTGCACGCCGCACAGATGGCGTTTCGCTAAATCGTCCAGAAATTCTCCCCGTCATACGTCTCGTTTCGTAATCCTATGCTACAATAGTACCGCCTAAAGGAAAGGGAAACAAGGATGAAAAACAGCACGATCAATGGTGAGGAAATCACGGATGAGCTGCGCCGCAAAATTGCAAGCCGGCTTCGTGGGAAAGCGAAAATAGCGACCCCGGACACCGTGGATTCCCTGCTTATGGAAGCGGTTTACGGTGATGATGTCATGGCGGTCTATGCCAAGAGATATCTAACGGATATCGCGGACCTGATTGATCCATCTGGTTTCGATTCAGCAGCATCCACTGAGATGGGAGATTAAATGAGCAAGCTCAATATCGATATGATTCGCGAGATTAAAAACAATCATCCCGCGGTTCCGGAGCCGTTTCTGAATGAAAGCAAACTCCTTGATGTCGAGGAGGACTGCAGGAAAGCATTTCTTTCTTCCCGAACCGGCAGACTCGGTGCCTTTGGCAAGGCTTTTCATAGTTTTATTGAGGCTCCGTCCGGCGATCTCGTCTCCGCATATATCCTGGCAATCGATTCCGAGGACGAGCGCAAGGCGGATGTCCTGCTTCGGTTCTATACGGCTCCGGGAGAAAGGGCGGTTTTGCTATATCGCGATACAATCGCATTCGTGTCTGAGACGATGCCGGAGCCCGGCGATACGGTCACAGTCAAATCCTCACGTGAGTTCAGCAAGGATGTCATGCTGAACCATCGTTTTCCGATCGGATAGATATGGCTATTGTAGTTTACTTGATGGATGCGATGTTTAGCATCTGCTTGGGTGTCTTAAGGGCAGTTTTCGTTATGCCGATGTGGCGGAAATTAGAGATCTCCAGTATCTCGCTTCTGTTTTTGTCTCTCTGCCTTTTCTTTTTTGAATTCAGGCGGCGAAAGAGTGAGGCACATGGATAGACCTAAAATCGACGGGATTGTCGACTACATCAAGGCTGCCTACCCGGACAGCTGGCGTGATTACGTCCTGTGCCGCGCTGGAACCGAAGAACCGATAGCGGTTATGTTTCCACATATGGGTCGGATATATTACGCGCCGACTTTGTCTATGTTCGAGAAGGCCGATCCGCATGGTCGTCACTTTGGAGAATAAGATGTTTTTCAATCCGTTTCGCCTGGGCCAGGCTGAGAACGAGAAAGTTCAAATGGACAGCCCAAAGAAAAAAGCGGTAGGAGAGAAGATCGTGATCGATGCCGAGGATCTTCTTTCTATCGCCCGCGAGCTTGAAAGTAGTTCGAATATCGTCCATATCAACGGCAAGGAATACACCGGTAAGAAGAGCTGGATTGCCAACCGTCTTCGTGAGATCGTCGCTTCTGCGCCGATCAATCGGTAGGGCTGCAAAAATGACTGGATTGAAGGATAAAGTGCAACATCTGAAAGCGCTTTATCGCGATCGAAATCTTGCCGCAGATGGTAAGGTCCTTTTGACACATGAAACTGTTTACCGAGACCGTCGTAAAGCCCCTGGATTTATCTATGGGGATATAAGACGGTAGATATTATGCAGCTCAATACTGTATAATATCTATACCATGAAGTACAAGAGCAACCGCAACATAATTTTCTCCTGCAGCTACCACGTGGTCTTCTGCCCGAAGTACCGCCGGCCCGTCCTCGTGGACGGAGTCGACGAGCGCTTCAAGGAGATCGCTCGGGAAGTCGCCGACGAGCTCGGTTTCGAGATCGTCGAGATGGAGGTCATGCCAGACCATGTGCACCTGCTCCTGTCGGTCGATCCCCAGCTGAGCATCCATCGGGCGATCAAGCGCATCAAGGGTAGGTCGAGCCACGACCTGCGTGCGGAGTTCCCGTGGCTGAAAAGCCGCATTCCCACGCTCTGGACGAACAGCTACTTCGTGTCGACCGTGGGAGGGGTGTCCCTCGCGCAGGTAAGGAAGTACATAGAGAGACAGAAGGAGGTCTAGCCGATGGAACGCGGGTTCAAATACCGAATCTACCCGAATGCGTCGCAACGCGATCAGATCGCGCGGACGCTCGGTTGCTGCCGTTTCGTGTACAACCGCGCTCTCGACGTCAAGAAGTCCGCTTATGCGAAGACGGGCAAGACGGTCTCGTGGGCGGAGCTCTCCCGAATGCTCCCGGCGTGGAAGCGCGACTCTGAGACCTCCTGGCTCGCGCAAGCGGACTCCATGGCGCTCCAGCAGTCCGTCCGCGACCTCGACCGCGCCTACAAGAATTTCTTCCGACGCGTGCGCGAGGGCGGGAAGCCGGGCTTCCCCAAGTTCAAGTCGCGCCGGCACAGCCGGCAGTCCTATCGCACCAACGGCGGCAAGATCGTCGACCGCAACCATATCGCGCTGCCAAAGCTCGGGACTGTCCGGGCTAAGGTATCCCGACCGCTCCAGGGGCGTTTCATGTCGGTCACGGTCTCCCTGGACGCAGCCGGCCGCTACTTCGCCACCTTTCTCTGCACCGACGTGCCAACCAAGGACACGCCCGCGACCGACCGGAAAGTCGGAATCGACCTCGGCGTCGAGACGCTTGCGACGCTCTCGGACGGCCGCAAGATCGGAAATCCGCGCCACCTCAAGAAATATGAGCGCAAGCTTGCGCGGGAGCAGCGTAGGCTCTCCCGCAGGAAAGGTACACGCAGGGGCGAGAAACCGAGCGGCAGGTATCTGAAACAGCGGAAGAGGGTCGCCAGGATCCATGCGAAGATCGCTGATGCCAGGACCGATACCCTCCATAAGGTCACGACCATGCTCGCGGATGAGAACCAAGTCCTGTGCATGGAAGACCTGAACGCCAAGGGCATGATGCGAAACTGTCATCTGGCGAAAGCCGTGTCGGATGCCTCGTTCGGTGAGTTCGCACGGCTGCTTGAGTACAAGTGCGCCGAGCGCGGGCGCACCCTCGTAAGGGTCGGCCGCTTCTACCCGTCGAGCAAGACCTGCTCGGGCTGCGGGCACAGGCTCGACGCCCTGCCGCTGTCGGTACGGTCATGGGACTGCCCCGCGTGCGGTGCGCACCACGACCGCGACGTCAATGCGGCGAGAAACATACTGGCGGAGGGGAAACGCATCCTCTCCAACACGGAAGGTACCGCGGGGCACGCGGGAACCGGGGCGGATATAACCGCCTAAACGCTCAGGGAGAGGACGTAAGACCCTAGAGGACTATATCGGTCCCCAACGGCAGACCTCGCAGAACTGAGAATCCCCTGGTTTCAACTACGGGGAGTGCCAAAAGGTGACCCCTGATTTCCGCGACAACGAGCTGGTGGCTCGCGGCGTTCGCATCCAGGCGCAGTCAGTAGACAGTCAGGATGATGAGCTTTCATTCGATGTCTATTGCTATAACGTTCAGCCCGGATATGCCCTCGACTATCTGACCGGAGCGGCCTCTAAAGGCTAAACGGTAGGAAGGTAACTGCAAAGAAAGGAAAGCAGATGCAGGAATTCGTATGTTCGATTAGTCGCAAAGACCTACAGGGTCTTTCTGACCTGGCGATGCAGGTCTATAGGAACCCAGATGAGCTTCCATTCACATATTTTCGTCCGATTAGAGATCGTCTGTACTCTTGGGGGTTCGACGCCATCAAGGACGCACAGGCAGTGATGTATCTCGGACGTGGCGACTACGATTCATATCAAATTGCCCGTAATGACCTTGAAGACAGCGGTTGGCTTTCTCCTGAGATTGAGATCAACAGCCTCGATAAGATTCCGCTTGGAGAATATCTTCAAGCCGGGATTTCGAAGATGAAATCAACTGATTGGGCTTAACTGAATCGCGAAGACTTCAAGAAACTCGTCAATCTTTCCGTCTTTTCCAGAGTTGTTTGCAGTTTGATGGGGAAGTTCGTGGTAATGGGAGAGGGGATGGCATTCCGAGTCCAAAATTCGGTACTGTGGTATGATGGTGCTATCCTAACAGAAAGGCGAAATGCATGACGACCGGTATTACTTCAATCCTGAAAAATATTCTGAAATTCATAACGTTCATCGGCGCTGTCGTGGCGGCGGTCTTCCTCTTGCGGGCGTTTGTGATCGAACCGTTTGTCGTGCCGACGGGATCGATGGAATCGACGATTGAGGTGGGTGACTGCATACTTGCGCAGAAGATTACCCTTGAGACGGGAAGTGATTTGAAATCAGGCGACATCGCCGTATTCAAGAATCCGAGGCCGAGGAACGGAGTTGACATCCTTGTCAAACGTGTCATCGCGACGTCCGGTCAGACCGTCGACCTGAAAGACGGCAAGGTCTATGTCGATGGCAGGCGCCTGGATGAATCCTATGCGATGGGGGAGAGCAAGCCACTGGATGCACATCTGTCATCAGCACCCGATTCCTATCCTTATACAATCCCCGACGGATGCATTTGGGTAATGGGAGACAACCGTGAGAATTCGGCAGATTCACGCTATTTCGGACCGGTGGAGGAGGATAGCGTGATCGGTATCGTATTCGCACGCTATTTCCCGTTTGACAGAATCGGTTCTGTTTCATAATCCAAAGCCCTGCGGCACGTTTCGTGTGTCGTAGGGCTTTTTTAATGTCGTAAGACCAGAATCTAGACTTTGAAGAATTCGGATCCATCAAGTTTTCTCGTCTGTAGTATCTTCCTACTGTGGTATGATGGTATTGCATTAAAGGAAAGAGTTGATGATTTTGAAGCCAAAGGAGTCCGGATGACGCGTAAATACAGGCTGGAGCGGACGGCCTTCATCGGATGCCGGAACACCGCCTATATGGACGTAGACGATGCCGAGCCGTGTCCATTTTGCGGTAGCAGGCAGGTGACTATCTATCCCTACGGGCAGGGAACCACCTCGTATGTCGAGGGCGTACCTACGCTCTATGTTATCCGTAGCGGCGGGTATGAGAGGTGCGTGGCCTATGTCGACTGCGAGGATTTATTTCGCCTACCTCCCGATTACACCCATGCTGACGTCATCGATTCCTCCTACGGCCATATCAAGGTTTTGGACCATCGAGGCGCATACGTAAGTGTTCCGTGTACCTATCTGGATATCAAATAGGGAAGTGCGCTGGGTTGATCAAGACGAGATCTGTCCACACATATGGTTTTGCTGGCAAAGGATTTGGTACAGAAGGGAAGTTCTAGATGGCTTGTGAATATCGCGAAGCCGATCGGAGCAAACTCGAAGCTACATCATCGTACGCTGGCGCGATTGCCGACGAGATCATTATCATCGACCGTGTCGGCGAGTATAGCGACCCCTGCTTTGAACATCTCATCGAGATATATATGACAATCGGGAGAAAGGAACCCAAACCGATCACCTACTGTCCGTTCTGCGGGCGAAAGCTGTAGATGAATATGCTGGATGGAATGCAGATTGATTCCAAAGATCGACACGGGGCTGTCGATACATATGACATCGACCCGAGAACCCTGCTTACGTCGGACAGGGCGAGGCGGTCCGCGGCAAACCGTTTGCTGGAAGTCTATGGCTACTCGAATGAGATCGGCGAGGCGGATCTTCATGATTTCCTGGCCGCTGTGCTGTTTGGACCCGGAATCAAGATTACTGGTAATAGTCCGATTATCGGTAGGTTGTTTGAGCTGATAAACCGTCCGGTTTGTGTTGTCAGGACACTTGAGACCGATGAAGGCGAAATCGTTCCCGTATGTTCCAATTGCGGCGAACCGATTTCCCTGACCGATTCCTTCTGCCCGCATTGCTCTGCGGAAGTAGTCGGCAATAAGTTCGATTGCTGAGTCACGTCACCACTTCTAGGTTGCAATCCGGCTGGAATATGCTGACAGGCTTCGTCTCAACTACGGAAGCCATGTGGCGTTCGGTTTAGAGCATGGCATTAAAGGATGCGGCTTGCGGACGGCGAGTTCGAATAGGAAAGGAGTTCAACTGATGATTCCGCTGACGACAAGGGATGCTGCCGATTGGAGCATGATCTGTGCGTACCTTCGACTTGATGATGAGGGAAGAAAACGCGTCATCGAAGAGATTGAATATCAGACATCGAGAATGATGAAAGAGCGTGAAGAGGAAAGACGTGCATGGCTTTCTAAAGATATTTAGGGCGGAAAAATGACCCGGTGTCCGATAAGGAGCCGGGTCATTTTTCCGCCCTAGTAAGTAGCACCGTTGTATTGTGGTATCATCGTATCAGCAAATGCAAAAAAGGAGGAACGAATGGGCTTAAATGGGCTTTCGAAAGAATATATCCTGATGTCAATCAAGCCGCATTATGCCGACCTGATATATACCGAAAGGAAGCGCTTCGAATACCGCAAGAGGGCTCCAAAGCTGGTTGACTTACCGATCCTCCTATATGAGACGGCGCCGGTTCAGAAAGTGACAGGTATTATCGCCGATTGGTCGATACTACAGGCATCTCCGGAGGCCGTGTGGACGTATTCGAAGACCCACAGCGGCTTGACGGCTGACAGGTTCTTTGGATATTACGAGGGGTGCGATAAGGCCGTTGCCATCCGTATCTATTCAGTTGTTCCGTTCAAGGATTCGCTTGAGCTGCAAACCTTGAATCCTGAACTGAAACGCCCGCCCCAATCGTTTTGCTATTTACGATCCGAACTCGACTTGCCGATGAAAGGATGAGCTATGGTTTCTGATGATGATCTTCGCGCTTCAGTCAGTGGATTTCAAAAAGAACAGGCACGGAAGAAAAAGGTCTGCAGCCTGTGTGCACATTGCATACAGAACCCCCATGTTCGCGACAAACGTCATAGACCGGAGGACACCCAGATTCAATATCTGTGCGTCAGGCGCGGAGAGGAACATGCCTTTGAAACCGGACATGGCAATACATGCAGCTATTGGAAGGAACGGCCGTGAGCGATATCGACATCTACGCAGGGCTTGGAGGCGGTAAGAAGCGGGTCCGTCGCGATGACGGGAAGATCTTCGACAGTATCGCCGCGGCGAGTATGTCTGCCTACGGATATGCGGGGAGTGGGATCAAACGGGCGATTACTACCGGACGCAAGGCGAAAGGGCATCATTGGTACTGGGCAGACGAAATTTCAGAAGATTCTCAGAGGTAGTACTCTAGTACCGTGGTATACTGATACACGTCAAGAAAACAGGGCGTTACTAAACGAAATTGGCTGTCATCCGCTATAGTTGACAGCACGTTTCGCAGAAAGGACGAAAGACTCATGTACGAGAAGAAGCACGCACTGCCAAACAAAAAGATTCACGCCCCGAAGGGGATCGCGCGTCTGACCGTCACCGCGGCGACCATGGCCGCCATGACCGGATCGAGCCTCATCTCACCGTTCGCGGCATTCGCCCAGACCGGTGACGGGAGCACGCAGCACCCCGCCGTGATGTCGCCGATCGCCGCCCACGCCGGCGCGGCATCCGGTACCGGCACGAAATCCGTCGCACAGACCATCGCGGACCTGCAGAAGGCAGTCGACGAGGCGAAGGCGAAGGAGGACGCCGCCAAGGCATCCTACGATGAGGCCGCCGGTCCCTACAACGAGGCGGCTTCCGCCCGCGACCAGGCCAAGGCATCCTACGATTCGGCAGTCAGCGCCGGCACGGCAGCCGACCGTGCGGCAATGGACGAGTACGCCCGTCAGGTCGCAGAGGGCAAGGACGCCGCCGATGCTGCCGGCAAGGACCTCGAGCAGGCGAAGGCGGGTCTCGCAGACGCCAAGGCAGATGCGTCCGAGAAGGACGAAGCGTACCAGTCCGCCCTCAAGGCGGCCCAGGATGCCAAGGATGCCCTCGATAAAGCCAAGGCAGATGCCGTAAGCGCCACCCCGGAGGCAATCAGTGCCGCCGAGCAAGTCGTGCGCGACGCCCAGGCTGCCGTGGACAGGGCACAGGCCGAACTGGACAACGCCAACGCGACGCTTGCCGATGCCCAGTCCAAGCTGGTTGCGGCCCAGTCTACAAAGGATTCCGCCGATTCTGTCCTCGCTGCAGCCAGGCAGAACAAGGACGCGGCGGATGCGAAGGCCGCAGCCGCCAGCGCCGCCTACGAGAAGGCGAAAGCCGACCTCGCTGCAGCGGAGGCAGGTGCCAGCGGTCCGGAGTACGATGCGGCAAAACAGAAGGTCGCGGACGCAGGGGCAGCCCTCGCTACCGCACGAGCGGCACAGTCCCAGTGCGAGTCCGAGCTCGAGCAGGCACAGTCCACTGCGGCAACGGCACAAGCCGACCTGAATGATGCCCAGGCGTCCCTCTCCGTAAAGCAGCAGGCCGCGGCCGATGCCAAATCCGGCGTGAACGCCGCCCAGTCCGCACTCGATGCCGCGAACGCCGACCTCGATGCGGCCAAGCAGGCGAATGCCGACGCCGTCGCCAAGCTGGACGCCGCGAAGCAGGCTGTCAAGGACGCCGAGTCCGCTAAGGCAGCCGCCGACGTAGAGCTCGCGAACGCCAAGGCCGCAAAGGATACCGCAGACGCCGCCGTGACCGCCGCGCAGCAGAAGGTCGACGAGGCCCAGGCGAAACTCGATTCTGCCGGCGCGCAGCTCAAGCAGGGAGCCATCGGCTTCTTCCGTGCCATGGGTGCCGATTCAGCCATCGAGATCATCCAGAACTGCACGTACAAAGACTACACCGAGATCGGAAACAGTCTCGACGCAACGGGCCTTGAAAACATGCTTTCGTCCATCACGGTCATGAAGAACGTGAACGCCTACCGTAAGTCCGTCGGCCTTTCCGAGCTTGAGGTAAGCTATAAGCTCATTGCGGCAGCGATTGCAGATGCAAACTATTCGACGAAAAATGTAGAGCATGCCCAGCAGTTCGATGTCGGTGAAAACCTTGCCTGGAGCTATCGCGACCCCTGCAAGGCCTGGATCTATCAGGAAAAGGATCTGTTTGACAAGACTGCAGCATCCCTTGGTGCGACGAATCTTTCCGGAAAGGACGCCTACGACTTCTGGTACGCCAACCAGGACAAGTTCGATTACTACCGTATCGGTCATTACATGAACATCATCAACCCTGACTATGCTGTCATGGGATGCGGTCTGAACGATGACACCCGTTTGACGTTCTCGCTCACGCTGCAATACGGCGGTTGGGCCGGTTCGGGCTGGAATACCGGAGCCATCTCCGTCGACGAGTACGAGCAGAAGCTGATCTCCTACATCAACGGCCTGAAGAACGCCAAGAGCGCACTCGACGCAGCCAAGGCCGATCTCGCAGCCAAGCAGCAGGCAGCCGCCGGCGCCGCAGCAACCGTCCAGCAGAAGCAGGATGCCTTCGATGCCGCACAGACAGGTGTCGATGCCGCGAAGCAGGGCGTCACCGATGCGCAGCGTGCCTTCGATGCCGCAAAGGCTGATGTCGCCGCCAAGCAGCAGGGCGTCACGGATGCCCAGGCCGAGCTGAATGCGGCGAAATCGAACCTCGATGCCGCCAATGCAGCCGTCGATACGGCAAAGTCGACCGTCCAGCAGAAGCAGGTCGCCTTTAATGCCGCCAACGCAGCCGTAACGACCGCACAGTCCAAGCTGGACTCCGCCAAGGCGGACACCGCATCCAAGCAGCAGGGCGTGGACGATGCGAACGCCGACCTCGCGAAGTTCTTCCAGGACATCGCCGACGCCAAGAAGGCGGTCGATACCGCAAAGAGCGCCCACGACGCGGCGGTAGCCGACCAGGCCGAGAAGGCGGCGGTCCTCGCAGCCGCCGAGCAAAAGGCGGATACCACCGCAAGCGCCCTCGCGGATGCCCAGCGTGCCGTCGATACCGCAAAGGCCGACACCGGCGTTGCCGCCGACAGGCTTACCGGCTCCCAGACCGATCTCGAGGACGCACAGTCGAACCTCGACATCCTCACCGGCCTTGCCGCGAAGCTCGCAGAGGCACAGCAGCGCGAGCAGGATGCAGTAAAGGCCGTCAATGACACCAAGGCCGCCCTCGATACCGCGAAGGCGGATACCATCGCCGCCGAGTCCCTGGTCTCCGCCGCCGAACAGGCGAAGGCGCAGGCAGACGCCAAGCTGTCGAAGCTGAACTCCATCGATGCCGGCGCGGCGATCGCTTCCGGCCATGATGTGAACGCGGATGACGCCCTCAACGCGCTTTTCGCCGCAGCAGTCGAGGCACGTGCCAAGGTCGCGCCCGCCAAGGCCATCCTGGACGAGAAGCAGGTCGCGGTGGACGAGCTCCAGCCCGGCTACGATGCGACACTCGCCGCCTACGAGCAGGCGAAGTCCGACCGCATCGCAGCGGAGCAGAAGCTTTCCGATGAGATCGCACGACAGGAGGCAGAGGAGGCCGCAAAGAAACAGGCGGCATACAGCCCGAAGCATCTCGCCGGCACGGAGACCGCCCAGCCCGGCAACCTCGCCCAGACCGGTGACCGCGCGGGACTCATCGGCGAGACGTTCGTCATCGGCGGTACCGTCCTCGTGGCAGCCGGCGTCTTCCTCGATCAAAAGAAGCGCCGCGAGCAGATGTAGGACAAATCGCATAACGACTCGGAAAGGGGAGTTCCGCAAACGGGGCTCCCCTTTCTTTCGTTTCGCCAGCCACGGTTTGCGTCTTGACCGTCCATTTCCCAGCTTCCGCAGCGCCCTTAAAATCATACGGTTTACCTGTGTCGTTGGGACAATTGACGATGATTCATTGGGACGATTGACGGTAATCTGTGGTGACGATTATGACGCCCCGGTGACCGCAACGGCCGACAGGCTGTTCCTGCTCAGCTACTCAGAAATCGTTGAGACTCCCTATAGCGAATGGCTTGATTGGTCTTGGATCGGCAACGAAGGAACCCAGTACGAGGCTTTCAAGGGCAAGGTGACGGAAAACAATTCGGGCAACGACTGCCTGAAGAGTAACGTCTGTCTGTGGGAGCGGACGGTGTTTCCAATCGACTCTACGGCATTCCTTTTTGTCTACATTGACGGTGATCCGACGTACTCTTGCGATCCGGCGCAGTTGCACTTCGTTTGTCCCGCCTTCTGCTTCTAACCATACCTGTTTCCTTTCAGCCCCGCCCGAAAAGCGGGGCTTTTTCACATCAAAACGCATGGTATTGTGGTATAATCCTACTACATCAAAAAGACCGACGTACAAAAGGGGAAAGTGATACCGATGTTCGAGTATGAGCAGGAGACCTACGGCAGCAAGAGCCGTGAGAGGATTCGGGCGGCGGCGATGGCCCATACGGGAAAGAAGGGGAAGGTCTTTCTTCCTCCGACGCGCCGCCAGAAGGCTGAAGGCCTCGATAAAGTTGAGTTTGATGTCTGCTTCGAGTCGGCGAGCAGTAATTTCCTGGTCTGCTCGACGTTGCCGACGCGTAGGAATAAGCAGCATCGCATCACCGTGACGTATGCGCAGATCGCCAGTGGGGAAGTGGAAGTGAAATGGTAATCGACGAGATTGAGCTGGAGGGTCTGACCGAAGACCAGCGGGACGCCTACATTGCCCTGAAGGAGGGGCGTAATGTCTTCCTTTCCGGTAATGCCGGTACGGGCAAGAGCTATGTGCTCAACCGGTTCATCGATGACCTTGAGGCCCGCAGCGTTCCCTACACGGCGATGGCGCCGACGGGTATCGCGGCGCTCAACATGCACAATGGCTCGACCATCCACCGTACTCTGCAGGTGAGCGCCGGCGTATGCAACCCGTCCGAGAAGATTCGTCCCCGCAAGGTCCTGACGGTCGCGGAGGTCATCATCATCGATGAGATCTCGATGTGCCGCATCGACCTTTTCGATTACGTCATGCGCATGATCTCTGATGCCCAGGTCTCGTCCGGGCGAAAGCAGGTCGTGCTCGTCGGTGATTTCTTCCAGCTTCCCCCGGTCATCACGGAAGATGACCGTGCAATCCTCATGAAGCTGTACCCCGGCAATTTCGAGGGCTGGGCGTTTGAATCCGATTACTGGGATGGGTTCGACTTCGAGCCGCACATCCTGAAGAAGGTCGTGCGCCAGGACGATCCGGAGTACATCGGGAACCTGAATCTCGCGCGTAACGGCGACGAGTCATGCATCCCGTATTTCAACGAGCATTCCGTATCGGATCGCAAATACGCGCCCAAGGATGCCTTGTTCCTATGCTCGAACAACAGGCTTGCATCGAATATCAATACGGAGAGCGTGTCGGAGCTGAGCGGGAAGAAATACACCTATCAGGCCAGCGCGACGGGAAAGGTGAACAAGGGGGATCGCGCGGCCGACGATAAGATCACCCTATGCACCGGTGCCCGCGTCATGTCTCTCGTCAACGACCCCGAGGGTAAATATGTCAACGGCTCGCAGGGCACGGTCGTGAAATGCACCAAGACAAGCGTGACGGTCGCCTTTGATGCCAACCCTGACGAGCCGGTGAAGATTGAAGCTCACACGTGGAAGATCCTCAAATCGGTTGTCGAGGAGTTCGTTGACCCGAAGGGCAAAACGAAAAACAAGGTGACTTCCGACACAGTAGGCGAGTTCACGCAGATCCCCCTCAAGCTCGCTTACGCCATCACCATCCATAAATCCCAGGGCCTTACCTTCGATCGCTGCACCGTCCACACGAAGACCTTTGCCGCCGGGCAACTCTACGTAGGTCTGTCCCGCTGCTCCAACATCGAGGGGCTTACCATCTTCCCGAAGATGGAGAAGAACCGACTCCATGCGAGTCGCGAAGTCATTGACTTCTATGCGCGTATGGAGAAGAAGGCGAGTGAGGGCACAGTCCAACTGGAGTGCCCACAGCGGTTCAGCGAGCAGGTCAAGGCCTACATCGCCGACCTTCTGGAGAAGGAGAAGGCTGCCGAGAAGCAGGCCACACGCGCCTGCTCATCTGCAGGGGAGGTTCTTCCATGGGAGCGCGAAGACGCACCCGGCAGGGACTATCAATCCACGTGGAATCAGTTTTAGGGAAAGGTATTTCAATGCAAATCGAGACTGTCGCAAAAGAGGGGTTTCTGCCCGTCCGTGTTCACCCGACGGACGCCGGCGCCGATCTACGCGCCGATATTCCGGAGCCGGTGACGCTCCAGCCGCGTGAATCGACCTTTTTCAATACCGGAATCGAGGTCGCCATCCCTGAGGGCTATTTCGGTGCGTTGGCGATCCGCTCGAGCCTTGCCTGCAAGCACGGGCTGATGCTTGCGAACTCTCTTGGAATTATCGATTCGTGCTATCGGGGTCCCGTAAAGGCGAAGTTGGTGAACATCGGAAGGCGCCCATACACGATCAACCCCGGGGATCGTATCGCTCAATTGCTCATTATCCCATGCGTCCATGCAACGTTTGTCCAGGTTGATGAACTTCCTGAAAGCGATCGTGGGGCAGGCGGATTCGGCAGTACGGGCGCCCAGTAGGCAAATGGTTGAAATGACGGGCTTCTTTCAAGGAGCCCGTTTTGCTTGGCGAGAGGTGGATAGGTATATGGTGTTGGATCGAGTGAATACCGAGAAATCGGACAGTGGGGATAGCACACGCCCGTTGCGCATGCTTTCATACATCACTGCGGCAATGGTATCGATTTTCGTTGCGTGGTTTACGGGATATATCCGTACAGACGGGACGTTGGACACAGATGGTTGGTTCCTGTTGGCATCGGGACGTGAGATCGTACACAACGGGATTCCCTTCGAGAACCCGTGGTCGCTGGATCCCGGGCAGGGCATTATTGTCCAGCAATGGCTGCACGATGTATGGCTTTATGGCTGGTATTCCCTTGCGGGCTATACCGGTGTCGCCACATCGGTGGTGGTGCCGCTGGCGATAGCGGCCATCGCCTATTATTTTTTAATTGAAAGGCTGACGAGAGGGTGCCGGCACCAAGGGATCACTTGGCTGCTGTATACGGTCGGTTTCTTTCAGATGTTTACCTACATCTCGATACGGCCTACCTTGTGGTCTGCCGGCTGCCTGTTCGTGACGTTGAATATCCTCTTTGCATGGCGCGAGGACGGTAACGTTCGGGCACTTTGGCTTCTTCCGGCAGTCACCTTGCTTCAGGTGAATCTTCAGGCAGCGATGTGGCCCCTATGTTTAGCGTCGTGCCTGTCTTTCCTTTTACCGGAAATAGGGGAACTGCATATCAAGACGCTTAAGACCGACATGGTCGCCTGGTACACCTATCGAATTCCTCTATTGAGGGCGTGTCTCTTGATGTGCATCGCCTCACTTTTCAATCCCTACGGATTCGGCGGAGCGATCTACACAGTGCTCTCTATGGGAGCCGCGTCCTACGGCAATGTCATTAGCGAGATGCGTCCATTTATCTCAAGTCCGAATGATTCCTATGGCATCGTCTGCACGATGGTGTGTATCGTCATTCCCGTTGCCATCGCAATCATTAAAGGAAAGATTCCGAACACCGGCGTGCTTGCATTTTGGATTGCAGCGGTGGTGATGGGCGTTCTGAAAATCCGGTGCTTTTGGATTGCCTGGACGGTTTCGTTCGCCGTTTGCGCCTATCTATGCGGCATCGACAGAACCGGCATCGAACGCGAAGAAGAGGACATCGCGATACGGCTGATGCCCGTCCTATTTATAGGAGTGCTGTTGGCGACCTCGGTTTTAAACGCCTCGAATGCGGCCTGTTCTTCGGATGGCACGACGGCGTCTGGGTGGTCGGCATTCGATCAGGAGACGGCACCGATTGTCGATGCGCTGAGGGATACGGATACACGGATTTTCTCCAGCGACGACACATTGATGAATTATTTCGAGTGGGAAGACATAAAGGTAAGCTACGACATGCGACCTGAAATCTGGGCTAAGGCAATTGCCGGCGAGCGTACCCATGATGATTACAAGCGCTATGTCGATGTCGTGAATGCAAAAAGCTTCAAGACACTTAATGACGGATATTGGGATGTGGCTATCATTCGAAAGGATGAGCAGCGACTATTTGAAAAAGAAGTTATGGGAAGCGAGAAGATTGTAAGTAATTCCCGGTATTGCCTATACAGGCTGAAATGAGGTCTGGGTTTGATTGCATTATATGGTAGTACCGTGGTATGATTGATTTTGTAAATCATACATAATGCAAAAGGGAGGTAGGGAAATATGATCTGGTTTACCAGCGATACCCATTTCGGGCATGAGAACGTGCTGAAGTTCACCGACCGCCCGTGGGAGACGATTTGGCAGATGAACGACGCCATCGTCGACAACATCAACGGCAAGGTTGCCGTGGACGACGAGCTCTACATCCTGGGGGATTTCTCATTCAAGATGACCGCCCAGGACGCTTACGGGCTGCGCAAGCGGATTGCCTGCAGGCGCATCCACCTCGTCCCGGGAAACCACGACAAGGACTGGACCCAGCCGGCGGTCGCGGGCGCCTTCACCGTGGAGCCGCCGATCTGCGTGCTCAAGATCGACGGGCAGAAGATCGTCCTGAGCCATTACCCCATGGCCGACTGGCAGGGCATGAGCCATGGATCGTGGCACCTCCACGGGCACATCCACAGCAGCGGCGGCGCGTACAACGAGTTCAACCGCAAGCAGGGCCTTCTGCGCTACGACGTCGGTTGCGATGCCAACGGGCACTCCCCGGTGAGCCTCGACGAGCTGAGGGAATGGTTCGCCGGGGTCGACGAGCCGTGCGGCCGGGTGAAATGGCCCTGGTGGGTCAACGAGACCGGTGACAGGCAGGTCGAGCGCGAGCTGGCGGCGTACAAGCGGAAAGAGCAATCGCAATAGACAGAAAGAAGCCCCGGTAGACAACCGGGGCTTTGTCAAAGGATGCCGCTGCGCGGGTTACACCATGTAATGTGAGGGGGTATTTGCGATAAACCAAATTCCGCAGCGGTGAAAAAAATGTCTGTACAGAATGCCAGACCCATTACAGATCGGAATGAAAAAGAGAAGAAATTTACCGATCTCACAGACAAACACGATCTGGATAAGAGATATGCAAAGAATTGCCGTGGCTCTTTTTTAAATTGTGTACTTTTAGGGGTATCGGTAGGGTGATTCGCAAGCGCTTGCGAATTTAGAGGAAAGAGAGAGTAGTGACGACGATAAAGGAAAGTGATCTTGACCGGCTGCTAAATTTGATGGTCAAGATTAAGATCATTGAACACCGCGGCTCTGATGCGAGTACAGAACGCCGGTGGTTGCGCTACCAAATCGTTGAAAGCTGCCAGGCGAATTGCTGCACGAGAGATGAATTGATGGATCAGGTTCGGGCTGTATACGATATGCGTTATCCGGATGGACTTTTTGTCAGCCACACAACCCAATAGGTACACGAAAACAAGCCTTAAAGTTTTTCAGCAAGAATCGGATCAAGTTTGTTCTTGATACAGGTGATTGACAGATCGTATTTACCGTTCAGATGCGAAACAACAGGCAGCGACATCAGATGTGGAACTTTCACTCCGCCGATGCATGCGGCCTGTAGTTTCTGAAAAACGGTTTCGGATTCAACCATTAGACACCATTCCTTTAATCCTGGTCTTCTGATTACATCTTGTTTTCGAACGCCTTGATGAACTTTTCGATGTCATCAGGTGAGACAGACGAATCGACATGAGCGTTCCGCGGCGGTGAGGAGTGCCCGAAGAAAAGCACCTTGAGGCCGTGGAAGACTGCCATGATCCCACGGATGATGAGCATGATGATGCAGCCGACGAGCCCGAGCACACAGCAGATCAAATCGAAGATCGCACCGACGAAGCCCGGACCGTACCGAACGATGAAGATCAAGATCCTTAAGATCAGAGTGAGAATCGGCGGACCGAGTATAAAAAGTAAAAGCCATTCCATTTGAATTCCTCCAATACAATTAAGTCTAGTTCTATACACTTATATTATAGCACTTTGGTATTAGAAAAGAAAGTCAACCAGAAATTCAAAGATCATACAGAAAGGAATAGGCGGCCTACGCGAAACCGCGCAAGCCGCCTATTCCCTGTGCTGCAAAACGTTCTGGATAGGGAAGGAACGTAGAATACATTGTAGCACTATTCTACAAGAGAAACGTTCCTAGTCGTCTTGCTCACTGACCTGATCGTTGCGCAATTGGTCGCGTTTCATGGTCTCAAGGACGGTCGGAGGCAGACCCATCCAGCCGGCAATGATCTCATCGGGCAGCTCCGGATTGGCATTCTTGATGAATTGGCTGATCTTGCAGGCACGCTCCGTGATTGACGCGCTGCGTCCGTTGCTGAAATACAGCAGCTCTTGGCTGAAGAACTTGACGCCGTTGACGAGCTCGCCGCCCTGGCGCCATTCGACAAGCTCGCCGTCAAGGGTGATTTTTGCCACGTCCTCGAGTTCCCTCTTGGAAATCAGACGGATGCGGGTGCTCGCCTTGAGGAGTGCGTTGTTGAGCGTGGCGTTCTTCTTCTCGTCGAGCGATGTCACGGCATTGTCCTTGTCATGGATCTTCGCATCGTACCAATAGACGTCGACGACAAGGCCCTCATTCGAGTTCTTGTCTTCAAGCAGGTCGAAGCGGATTGCGAATTCCGTGATCAGGTTCATACCGTCCCTCTTGAAGGGATCGGTCGCCGTGAAGGTGGCGGTGTCGAATACATCGATCTTGCCGGTCTGATAATAGGTTATAAGTTTCATAGGTCACTTTCCTTTCTTCGATAGCGTAAATCATTATAAATCAGTAAGTTGATCATAGGCGTGCTTGCACGCCGCACAAAAAGCGGTCTGCCATCCGAATGGAACGGCAGACCGCATGTCTGATTGCACTAAATCGATGACACCCTAATGCTCAAGATTGTCCTTGGCGGGCGCGACCTGGCTTTGACCGTCCAGCTTCTCGGACGCATCGCGGGCAGATGCGGCTTTTGCACCGAGACCCTTGCCCTGTTCGCGCTCGGCATCCTTGCGCTCGAAGAAAGCCTCGCGGGCGGCCTTGTTCGCCTTGGACGCGGCGAAGGGGTTTACTTGAATGGTATGGGCTTCCTTAGATTCGTGGTTGTAGAAATTGACCTCGAGCTTGCCGTCCTTGAGCTGAGTGCTCGGAAGCCCGACATTGATCTGCTCACCGTTAGCTTTCTGCTCAGCAGCCTTGAAATACTGCTTCTCGGTGAGGAACACGGTCATATGGCCGGAGATGCCGTTCTGATCGCCGAGATCGATGCCGTTTGCGACAGAACCCGGCATGAAGCGGCAATCTGCCAGATACATCTGACGGTCGTCCTTCTCGATGACCTTGAGTTTGACCTGATTATTGAAGAACTTGAAGTTCGTCCAGGTCGTCTCTTCCTTGACATTGGTGTTCTTATTCTCGTTGGACATAGTAAGACTCCTTTCATTAGTCATGTCCTTGTTTACATCATCGGGAAACATCAGTTCATGGATCGGGACTCCAAGCTGGTCCTCGATGTCATGCCAGATGTCTTCCCGAAATGTCCCGATAGGGTAGCCGTAGAATTCCGAATCGATACATTCATTATCGTCTATGCAGGCATCGCCGAGTTCATTCCAAATCCTTTTTGCGGCGATTTCCTTTGTATCCGGTCCGTTCGCATCCGTGATGACGTAGCAGTTGTTGAAATTGACGATTTCGCCTTCAGCGAGGTCTTCGGCTGCGCAGGCATACGGGCCGAACCCTTCTCGAAATCCGCCGTTGCACTGGTCGACGAGACGTGAGGCGTATTCGATATTACCGTGTGCCGCCTGGTAGAAATCGCGCCAGCAAAGTGTTTCATATTCATCATGCGTATATTCGACGCGCAGGTAATCTGGATCGATTGCTCCACTGTGGAGCTGGGATGCATAGCTAATCGCTGTGCGGAGCGAATCGAATTCGACATCGTCATGGGGACAGGCTCCATCGCCGTAACTGTAGACGATGAAAGGATGATCCCTATGGCTTGGTTGGCTTTGGATGACCATTGCGACGCCATTGGGAAGTTCAAAGCCGTAATAGTCGGTTGCCGTTTGAGTCGGGTCCGCCTCACCAATATCGATGACATGCTCGAAATTCATCCACCTGGGTAGATCATGACCGTATTCATCATGCTTGCCATCATAAGCGTTCGATATGGTTGAGTTTTCGTTCATGTTCAGTTTCTGCTTTCGTGTGTTCCTGGGAGTCCACGTTCATATACTTCCTTCGTTTTGAAACGATAGGATCGGTCTTGATAGGAGGATATCCGGTTTCCTTTTCCCTGCCTACACCCGCTGACGGAACGTGCTTTCTGCACCTTCGGCAGGCTTTCTTCGAGTTTCTTTGGAGAATAGTTATGGGTGAACTGCTCACCTTCGAACTGGACTGGGATTACGCCGCCCTTTATATATTTAAGCTTCATCCCGATATGGATAGGGGAGTTCTGGTTTTGGTCCTTGACGGCCTTATCGTACTGCCATTTTGCGAGATGCAGGGTAAATGAGCAGTTTCGCCCGGCGATTTCGGACGTCACATCGGCACGATAATCCGTTCTCGCCGTGTCTGGGTCGATGAATTTTGAAAGGTCGACCAGGTCCGGGAAGAAGTGAAAATTCACCCATTCGTTCCCGTTAAAGGATTGTTCCGTGGCACCGCGATACTCCTCGGGACTTTTGGATGGTGGGTCGGTTTTACTGCTAACGGTTTTTTGGGCATTGATATCGGCAATGAGGTCATCAAGTGCGACCATCTCGCCGTCGATTTCGACCCCATCTGGGTACCTGGCGGTTTTCAGGCCGAGACTGACCGGTTTACCGGTCTTTTTTTGAGCAACGGCGCGTGCGTACTGCCTCTCACTCAGCAGGATTTTAAATTTGCCACCTGGCTTGATTGAAGATTCCTCTCCGAGAGCGCAATCGGCACGATACCATGGCCTGTCGGTTTTCCTTGAGATACCTGTGAGGAGCCTTACGTTGTCGGGAGGAACTTCAAGGTTCGTCCAGACCGACTTCTCCGGTTGTGTGAGATGGCTTTTGGGCTCTCGAATGGAAGAGACTTCCATCTCGGTGACGGTAGGCTTTTCCTTGGAAACGTCTACATTTTGTTCTATCTCGATACGCTCTGGTTCTTCGGGAGCATCAATCCTGTCCAGATGGCAATTTTCGACTTTGCCTACGTTGTCGATCGCCGCACTGATATCTTCCAGGCTCGTACCGAGAGGGAAACCGTGGAAATACCCGGTGATATGCCCATTTCCGTCAGTCGGGACGCTATCGAGTTCGAAGCGCAAGATCTCCGCGCTGTTCAGACGGTTCTTCTGGCCGGCATCTCCGGTCATGATGTACTCGCTGCCGAACTCGGCAATGACTCCGTTGACTAGGTCTTCCCTTGCGCATCGGCGCGGGTCCATGCCGTCGCGGTCACCGGCTTGGCAATCGAAAAGGAGCTTGTTGGCATATTCCAGGTTGCCGTGAGCCGCATAGAATAGATCGCTCCATCCGGCGAAGCCGCCACCCGGCATGGCTTTAAATCCCGGCTCTTTGTACATGATGAAACTCGAATGCAGCTGGATGTCGGAGATGAAACCGGAACGGACGTCCTCACAGTAGCGCAGTGCCTCGTCGAGATCATCGAATAGGATATTCGATCTCCATTCCGTCTCGTAGTCGCTGAAAAAAGAATGGATGTTGTCGACCTCGCCGACAACAAGGAGATCTTCACGACGGGCGGACTGCTTGAGAAACATCTCCTTTTTTGTTTTCGGCACGGTGAAGCCGTACCAATCTACCAATTGCATTCCCGGTGCTTGGGTTTTCCGTTTGATGGCTTCATGCGGCTCAAGCCATGGATGGGATGCTGCTGTGTCCTGAAGCTTTTCCTGCCACATATTCCCTCCTTAGTAGAGTAGAAAACAATCCATCAGCGAGCGTTGCGAGCGGATCATAGGTGCCGAAGGCGCCGCATTTAACGCTCTTCGTAAGTCTTCTCGTTATTCGTCTCGCAATCGCCTCGCGCTACGGCACGATTGACCTTCAACAGCCCACACATCTTGGAAAGGGACAAATCGCTTTTCCGATCGGTCTTGATCGTCTCGACGTACCGATTTCGCAAAATGAACTCGAGCGTCTTGCCCTGCGGAATACACTCGGTTCCATCGATAAGCCTCTGGGCATTGTCGACGACTTCACGGTATGCGTTCTCGTTCAGCATGGTCCCGAGCTTCGTTCCGAGTACGGCGGTAGCGATAATGTCCCGGCCGATATACGGGTCGACGATTGCCTTTGCGAGCCTGAGGTCACGTTCGCTGATCATTTTGCCTCGATCTGGGTCGGCTGCTCGATTCCCGGTTCACGTTGTTCAGTCTCAGCGATTTTGCTGCAGGCAGATTTGACGGTTTCGGCTTTATCGGAAAGTCTCGTGTGTTCACGGCAGGGCGCCCCGCCGTTGGAGACACCTTCGATCGGTCCGTTTTCGATAACGTCGATGATGTCTGACGAGCTGACGATTGAATTTGGATCATGGAACAGTTGGTCGAGATCGCCCATGAACTCATTGCTTTCCGGACGGCCCTCAAAGGAGAACTTTTCCGTCACGGCATGTGCATTGGAAAAATCAAGTTGGTGGAAGGTGAGTAGCTGGTCCACATATTCGCCTTCACGGTAGAAACCAGTATGGGCGAGCATGGCAAGGTGCTCGCGATTCTCATCGCAGCCAAAGTCGACGCCGCTCTTGAAATCATCCATGAACCACTCGGTGAAATCGGCAAGGTCCTCACCGGAAGTGGGACCGAGAGGAAGAAGCTCATATTCGGGTTCACCGATTTGTTTCGTTCCGGAGAAATTGACCTTTTGCACGACGAAAGCGGTGTCCTGTCCCTCGGCAAATTTAGAGATCAAACCGAAGATATGGTCGTTCTCTTCGGCATGGGCAAGCTGGTCCGGTTCGGGGACATCGGCCTTGATCTGATTCAGGTAGATAAAGTTCTCAATCGAGACATCATCGGCTTTTGGTCGGATTCGTCCCTGCAGATCGTCGATCTTATCCACGAGGCCGGAAAATGCTGAAAGGATATAGTCCGGCTTGGAATCGGGATTCCATTCATTGATTTCGAGAACGTCAGTCAATCCATATTTTTGTGCAAAAGAGTCCAGTTCATCAAGTTGTTCTTTAGTGAATCCCCATGAGTCCAGATCTTCAGGATCGTCGATAAAGACCATTCCCGCATAACTGTCTCGGACGTTCTCTGTAATAGCGTTCAGCATTTCTGGAAATTTCGATGGGTCTACTTTCGGAATCATTGTATGAGTCCTTTCTTTGAATACCTTTTGTAAGATTCTACCACTTCGCATTGAAGAAAATGACCCCGACCACGAAAAGAGATCGAGGTCGGCGATGGTATATGACGACTACGCGGATATTGGCATTTTTGCAAAGCGGGTGATGGATGCGCCCGGGATTGGGGAGCGGGCGCATTCATCGGAGGGAAGAAGATGTCCCTGCACGAGAAAGGGGATCAAACTCGTGCTCCTAACCATAATAGCAATTTCTCAGCCCGTTTTCGTGTGGACTTTTCAAATTCGCAAACGTTTGCGAATTTCACTTCCGAAATTTGTCGAAGAGACCTTTTATCCTTCCGAGAATCCCGTGCGGTTTCGTCGGCGTTTCAAAACCGGTATCTTCGGTCTGCTTTATTTGTCGGCCGGCGAGTGCGCTGTTTTTATAGGAAGGGCATCTGGAACTGAGTGACCTTTTCTTCCTCAGCGCCTCTTTTTGCTTTTCGACGGTTGCTTCAGAGATCTCCCGGAGTGTGAGGTCGATGTTGTCCCATGAGGTCTCACCTGTCGGTGCGCCCTTCACGGCATAGATCATGATCGCAGGAAGCGGTGTCTCCAATCTTACGAGATCTGTTCCTTTATGGCGAAGCGGTTTATCAGATGGTTCTGTCTCGATATGCCAGCTACGCTTGAGAATCTTTTTAGCTGCAGGAGAGTAGAGCCATTCGCGACCGGCGAAACGCGTCACATGGCCGGTTCCTGTAATTCGTTCTGCCAGGCTCTTTCTGGTATCCTTCGCATTTGCGATGTCATCTGTGATGGATATTTCCATGACCGGGAAATCCACGGTGGCATATTTCCGCACGTCCTCGATGGCTTTCGGATGGCTGACGCGGAATTCGATGGCGACCCAGATCTCCGTATCGGCATGCGACAACAGTGCGATCGCATCCGGAATGAGACCTTCAGGGCACATCGCGCCGCAATCGCGCTCTGTTTTGACATCCTCGATTTTAGTCATGCAACCGGTACCGGGAATGAACGATTTGTATGTTTCGGGGCTGAACTTTAGGACAGAAGAGCCGGGAACGGGAAGGACTGTCAGTTTGCCATACTTCTTGAATTCGAGTTTGCCGGCGTTCCGATAGCGTGACGTATGCGGGACGCTATCGATGAGAGACAGGTTGGGGAGGTAGAAATCATGGCCGATGAGCCCTTTGAGGACGGCTTTCGCCTCCAGATGGAGAAGGGACTCTGGATTCGACTCGACCGCGCACCGGCTGTTCGCCTCGTGGGCCAAATAGTGGATGCCTCTCTCCGGGTCGTCCTTCGACCATCGGACTGCCTTGAGCCGTTTCCCGCAATTCGGATCGGGACAGACAAGTCCGCACTTGAACCCGTTGCGGTCGTAGGGGATTTGGTCTGCCCATACGGCATTGCCGTGCTCATCAAGTCCAAAAGGAACCCTCATTTGTGAACCGTCTTTCTGTCCCATAGCCTGGTGAGGACGATCGGCTGTGTCCTGTCTTCACTCAATTCAAAAAGATGCGCAGCGCCCCCGAAGCGAGGGCGGCTGCATACGGTCTTCTTTTGATGGGCGTCAAGGAGCCGTTTCCAGGAATTGACTTTTACCCAAACTGTTTTTCCAAACTCCATACCTCGGTGATCCTCTGGGAATTTAACCGATTCTAGGACGTACGTAGATACCGTCGCTTACTTTGCCGTTGCAAATTGCCTTAGGAACAAATGTCTTGCTTTTCCCGTTGACGGTCAAGGTCACCTCGCAATTGATGTACGAGCCTTGTAACCCTGAGAGAGACAGAGAGGGGCTGGAGCCGAGTTCCTTGGCGACAAGTCCGGCGCCGCTTCCGAGACCGGCGCATTTAAACCATCTGTAGGTGATATTGCCCTGCGGGATATCGGAAAGCTCGTTATCGAAGACGATGGAGGCGTAATCTCCTTCACCCAGACTTGGAATCTGAGTCGAGGAGTCATAGGGGGAAGCGCAGCATGCGAGCGAGTTTCCATTAAAACGCGGGCGATAGCTCCCGGTAGGGTAATTCGACCAATCGAAAACATAGACTTTGCCGATTGTCTCGCTGTAGGCATCTGGGACTTTTCCTTTGCTGCTGGATGTCGTCACCTTGCAGCGCAGATAATAGTCCTCGTCTTCTTCCGAGATTTCGTAAGAGTTCTTATTTCCACCGTATTTGATATCACTGAAAGTTCCGGTTTTTGTAGGCGAGTACTGCCATTGGTAGCTGACTTGGTTTGCGCCTTCTGGTAAATTGGACACTTTAGCGGTGACCCTCTCGCCGACGACGTCCATTCCCGTTACTGACACGGTAGGGGCCTGGAGCTGTGAGCCGCTATTCTCATCACCTTTGTTTTCACCGCCGGCGTTATTTCCTCCGCCGGTGCCGTTCCCGCCAGAAGCATTATCTCCGGCGCCGTTCGCCTTGCCGAACCATGAGCTAATGCTGTTACCGGTTTTTCCGATCTGCCCTGAGACCTGGTTACCAAAACCCATCAGTCCACCACCGATGACGACGACGGCCAATATCACGATGATGTACTCGACGGTCTCGCCGCCAAATTCGCGTCGGGTTCGATGGCGATATTTAGACGCGGTTGGAAATATTTGGCGTTTCATGATTGGTCTCCAATGGCAGAAGTGGCTAGATCGGTCTAGATTTTACCGCAGCGGATCCTGTCTGCTCGCGGTAGGGAAAACTAAAAATGACCTGCTTGTAGTATTATTAGACCATCTGATCATCAATGAAAAGGAAAGTGAGGGTCTATGGTGGAGTACAGCGACCCGAAATCGGGAACGAAAAAAGATGAGAAAACGGGAGAAGTCTTATAAGCGCTAGACTTGACGAAATTGCAGCCTGGAAGCCGAGACCTTCGGGTGGGCTGAAAAGTGATGACAACGAATACGGCTTTCCGACCGTGGTCTATCGCACACCCAGCAGACTCATGGAGGAATGCGAGAAAGCCTTCGATGCGGGACTTCTCCTTGCGGCGTTGAATCTCGTCGTAACCATCCCGGATGTATGTGCAAACATCGACGGGACGGATTACCGGAAATGGTGCAAGGAGTACTTGGAGCTCCCTAACGATGGGAGAAAAATGACCAATGCGCGCAAAAGCGTAAAGCGCTCAGATGAGATAAAAGAGGGGTTTGAGACGATAGAAGCTCGAGGCATCTTTACGGCATCGGACTTCTATCAGCTTCGCTGCGCGGTGATCCATGCGGGGTCGTCGGTCATCGAGGGAAGGGGCGAAGAGTATAGCCCCTACAAAGCCATCGGGATTTGCGTACAGGGCGATGCGCGCGGGATAATCGCGAGTTACGGGCATAAAGGAATCGGCTATGGAAGCCAACAGGACTGCGCGTTCGAATGCGTCGTCAAGCTAGAAGGGCTCATCTCTCTCATAGCAAAGGGCGTGTGCAAATTCGTCGAGGAAGACCCCGAGCGCGATCGAGAATACTCGACAGGGAAAGAACTTTCCCGCCAAGGCGTGGTGGACTTCAGGTCTATAAACAAAAAGCAAAGTTTTTAAGCATGTGGTTGGATTTGCATACGAGCAGGTTGCTAGATAAGTGGTTGGATTAAACTGAATCCCGTTTGCGGAAACCAATCAATCGTTTAACAATTTCCAACCACTTATTTTACATACCCAAATAGATAGGAAAAAGCCCCATACCGGCAAGTAAGAAGGGCTTTTTCCATGTTCAAATGTGGCTTTCTGGCCTGTTGTTTGCAATCCTAGCACACGTATGCTTTGATTGCTATCCGTTCTGCTTATATTCCTTCCACCACCAGATCGGTGTAACGACTGGCTGATTTGCGAGTGTTGACGGGCATATGTTTTGGGATTGGCTTCAGGGCAAATGGGTATAATCAACGTACTACAGTGTAATACGTTGATTGGAGCAACTATGGCCATGAATGCCACCGCTATCAGGTTCGACGAGAGCGAGAAGGACTGGATCCAGTCCTATGCGAGCGTCCTCGGCATGTCCTTTTCCGAATTCGTGAGGAACGCCGCCCTCGATAAGGTCGAGGAGGCGGCTGACATCAAGGCGTACAACGAGGCGCTGATGGAGGACGATGGCACCCGCTATTCGATGGATGACGTCATGCGTATGGCAATGGAGGCCGAGTGAGTTTCAGCGTCGAATGGTCTAAGGCGGCGACCAAGCAACTCCTAAGCATTCCGAAGAAGCAGCGGCTCATAATCCTGTCCTGGGTTCAGGAGCACCTTGACGGATGCGAGGACCCGCGGCGCGCACCGAATGGAAAACAGCTTCAGGGCACCGATTCCGGTTGGCGTTGGCGCGTTGGTGTCTACCGCATCCTGGCAAGGATCGAGGACGGGAAAGCCGTCATCGAGGTCGTAAGGGTCGGCCACCGCCAGGGTGTCTACAAGAACATGCCGCGGCTATGAGCAACCCAAAGTGCCACCACGCAGGTCAAGGCCGAAAAAACGACCTCACCAGATGCGTTTTAAGGCGCCTGAAAGCAGATGTCCCTAACGGGTATCTAGGCATTCCTTTTCTGGGCTGTATTTGCGATTACATCAAGCCGTCTACCTGCGGCTTCGTGATATTTGCTACCGTCGTGTTGCAGCCATGGAAAGCTGGACCTAGAAAGCCAGCTGTGCCGATCGCCTAGCGGTTTTCAGGATGCCTTGACACTTGGCAATGTCTCGGCTGAGCAGACAAGCTCCGCAAGACGCTCACGCGCCTCATGTTCCTGACGCAAGATTTCATTCAGCTGAGTTTTTTTCTCAGCAATTTCACTGTCGAGTCGTTCCAGCTCGGCTTTTGCATCTACGTAGTCCTTCAACCCCAAGGTGCTCAGGATTCTTTCGCCGGCTTTTTCGGAATCGAGAAGAATCTCGACCTTACATCCCAGGGACGATTCCATGAACCGCTGCATGTCGGGATGCAGCGTCTTTAGCTCTAGACGTGTCACGACATTCTTCGCCGAGAGGCGGCCGTCCTTGGTAACTGGTACCCAGGCAAAGTGCATGTGCGGACGGGAGCTGTTCTTGTGTACGTAGGCTGATACGACATTATCGACACCATAACGCTGAGATAGAAATGTATATGCCGTCTTGAAGAACTCGCGTTCGCGGCTATCATCGAAAGAGCGGGGGAGTGTGACGATGCAATCGCACAGTCTCACCGCATCCTTGCGTACATGGCGTTTCAGCGCGAGAGTGGAAATTCGCTCGCCAATGAACTGGACTTGAGAAATGGACCTTTGGGGACCAAGGTTGTAACCGTTGGCTTGCATCGCCTCATTCTCGTAAAGGGCGCACATGTGACCGATCGCGCCAGATTGATACTTCGCTATATGGGCCATTGTGATCACCTTTCAGGGAGCTTCAGACTTCATCAAGTATATCGTGGGTGGGACTTATCAGGACTGTAGTTAAACATCTAGTTTTAACTACGGGGAAATCAAAGACGGGCGCGAAGCCCAAAAAGAAAGGCCACCGTCGCTAAGACGATGACCCAACTTCATTAAGCAACGGCTCTGCCCAGCTCGCTACAACTTGGGCTGCCGTCGGCACCATTCTACCCTATCCAGAGTGCTGAATTTATCGAAAACTGCGAGATGGACTTTAGGAACATTTAATGCAATCGCCTTTAAGCAAAGACCGACTGTTTTACCAGCACGTTTAACCGAATTTACAGTTTTCATTTAACAAGATTTACGCATTTTGTTTAACAAATCAGGTTAAGCAAGTGCAAGTATAATCACGGCGGCATATGAGCTGAGACGATAGATCCGAAATTGCTTCACAGTTTATCGCCAATTTTGAAACCAGGAGTTTACGACGGTTTCGATAAAAACAAGGGGGTAACTCCGCGGACACGGCCTAGTGCGCTGGCTATAATTACCGATATCCGGTAGTTTTTGCCACATACGACCGAGAAAGGGTACAGAATGGCAACGTGAACTGGAAATAAACTTGCCGCCTTACTCAAGGAGCGGGGGATAAGCCAAAAAGAGCTGGGTGAGGCAGCGTGCCGAACTCATTGCTGCGCTTACAAAGCTTTAGGAAATATCCGATCAGATCAAGGAGAACCTACATGTACTGTTACAAAGATGACAAGTGCGACACGTTCAAAGAGTTAACGAGTAGTGGCGGATTATCCGACCCCGGCGACAAGCGAATGTTCGGGTGATTACCATGGAAGGCAATTACCTTTCCCCGATCATAGATGCCTTTAAGCCGATGCTGATTTTCGCTGCTGTTCTCTGGGGCATTGAAATTATCATCACGATGCTTATCAAAGATCACAAGAAGGCGAAACGAAAGCAGGCACGTGAGAAGCGCAGATTGGAATATCAGGATCACCGTTTGGCAAACGATGCCGAGCACGCTAAGGTCACGAGAGCCATGCGCTATGACGTGCTCCGTCGAGACAACTTTCACTGCGTTCGCTGCGGCAGGGGAAAGGAGGACGGTGTCAAACTGCACGTAGATCATATTGTCCCTGTCTCGCGCGGTGGCAAATCGGTAATGAGCAACCTTCAGACGCTATGCGAGGACTGTAACTGCGGCAAAGGCAACAGATATGAAGAGTAATGTCATGTCGGCTACGATTTGAAATTATCTATCTTGGAGACGTATGAATTATTTCCAAGGGGCATTGACGCCAGACAAGATTGTCTACATAGACAAAAAACAGGGTTAAAAACTTGAGCGTCTGGCCGAACGCCAATTGTTCGGGAACTACTCAAGCCTTGACCCTAATTGTATTATACATCAGCCTCAATGCACTTACAAGCTAAAAGAAATAGAGAGCATCAATTGAGATAATGATTCAATGGAGGTTCCGATATGCCCGTATATGATTTTGCCGTCTACTCATCCGATGACGGATCGCTGACGCTCTATCATCGAAGGCGGATCTTATTGCCCTTAAAGGGCATGGTTTTCGAGGGAAAACGCGTATCCGCTTGTTTTCGAATCGGAAGGGAAGGCCGTGACCATGGCTGGACTGCGGACAGTAAATGCAAGAAGGCCATGAGCGTCCTCGTCGCTGATGCCGGGATTAAGCCGAAAAAGATCGACTATTGGTTCGTTGATTTCAAGAACCTTCGGTTTGTCGATCTTTCAAAACTCGACACCTTTGACGTCCAACATGCCGGCGGACTCTTTTGCGGCTGCGAGCACTTGGAGGAGGTCTTGATGCCTGCCATCGGTCTACCGTCTGCTATACGAACCGCCTGCATGTTCCAGGGCTGCAGGTCGCTCACTAGCCTCGACATGGCAGGATGCGACCTGCATAGTGCCGTAGATCTTCATCGTATGTTTTCGGAATGCGGAAAACTGGAACAGGTAGGCGCCTCCACCTGGAACATCCCACGCGCCAGCGATGTCAACAAGATGTTCTTCGGCTGCCAAAACTTGCACGAGGATCTTCGACGTTGGCAGCTCCCGCATCTGGCTCTAGCGGATGACTTCAACCGCAATTCTCCCGGTATCCTCGCGCCGGATTGTATCGAGCTCACCCAGTAGGCCGCGTAGCAATAGTAGATGAGTTTAAAAGCGATGCCACAGACGAATCGTAGATAAGGCTTTAGACCATTGGAGGTCGATAATGTCGTTTTAGCGGCCTTACTTGTTTGTCTGGTGATATCGTAGTATTATTGTTTATATAAAGAAAGAGAGGAGGAATCATGATGGATATCGATAATTCGTTTGAAAAAACTCTTAATCCTTGCCTTAAAGATGCGATTGCCGCCTATCTTGAAGGAGAAGAAAAAGCGAAAGCTAACATAGGGTATTTGGAATTCGACTGTGACTATTGCCTACTACAAAGTGAAATTAACAGCGCTGAGATTGAGCGTTCGATTACTGAGGAACAGGCATGGTATCTTCGTAAGAAGTATTTAGGAATCAAGAGAACGGATATCTAAATGATTGATTTCACGGATGCTCCTAAGCTTAAGAAAGGCTATCCTCGTTAGAAAACGATGGATGTAACAGAGCTCTTGAGCGAATGCTACCGCGAATTGATATGTCCAAAATAAATAATATTATTTGGGACACTCCTGGAATTGATCAGACGGAAAAGGAATTTTATACGGGAATAATTACCGCTCGGAAAGAGGCTATTCTTGATTATTCTGCAGATTTACTCAGTCGTGAGAAAGGAATAGTAATTCTTACAAAAGAATTTAAGAGGATGCCCGATCGGTCATTGGCTTCAAAAGATATTTCTTCAACTGAAGCTGCAAAGAAACTTGCTGAAGCAAAGAATTCCCGAGCCAGTAAAGACGAGACTCATAATAAGTTGAATATAAAAGCAGTAGAAGATAGTCATTTTGATGATTCATCTAGTACTTCTTGTTTATAAACGAATTGATAGTATCACCAAAAACGGAGCTGCCCTGTTGAAGGATGGCTCCGTTTTTGCTATCAAAACAAACAGATCATTGTCCTTTACTTTGCCGAATGTTCTTTGCTCCAAGTAGCACGACAGGAATTGCTGCAGAAAGAACGTTCGCCGCCCTGGGTGCCGGAGAGTACCGTTCGCATACAGCGCTTGCAAGTCAGAAGATAATAGCCGGGATGGTTCCTGACGAGGAGCCACATGGCCTCCAATATATTGCTCGGTTTCCGTTCCGGGGCTATTTCTGCCATCTTTATGCCCGTATACGCAAGTTGAGGCTGGGAAAGTATCCCGTCAAATGCCTGAAGCAAGCGGTTTGCCAGTTGCATCTGGTTATTTATCGCCTCGCCGTCCGTGTTTGAGCTGACGACCATATACCGCCATTTATTTTCCTCGGAATGGCTTTCATGATTGTCCAATCTGTTTTTGACCCGTGATGCCTCTAACGGCGCAAGGAATTTCACGAATTCATTGCCAGGACCTTTAAGATGGTTCTCAACCGCAGTTCGGCTAAAGGAATTCTTTTTATCGATAAGGCTGTCGTACAGCGGGCAGAATTGCAGAGCATCGAAGGAAATATCCTTGTCTGCTAAGTTTTCCATTCGATAGATCGGATTGAAAGCGATGGGGATTGCATAGCAGGTGTCCGTATCTATATCGAATCGTTTTTTCAGAACCATGGGATTCACTTGACGGAATCGTGCGGCTTCCAGAATAGTGTCGGGATCGGCGCCGGATCTGTATAATCCGCCGATGCGCATGAGGATCGAAAGCAGGTTTCTGGCAAAGACCCAGTCGTGCAGCGGTTCGACGATTGCACGAAACTGCGAATCCAGATAGGACAGGTCTCCGGCTTTAGTGAAGTCGAGCTCGTTGATAAGCTCTCGTGTCGCCTTCTTTCCCGTACGGCCGATTGCCCTATAGCCCATACCAGCTATCTCATCGGGGATTGCGTATGGATCGAAATAGCATTCCGAAAGCAGGCTCTCTAGATTGGGTGGAATGAGATTAAACCCGCACTCAATATCTTGCTGGAGATGGCTAGGTATAAAAGTGCGACGTGAGAGGATGTCTGCTGAAATGTACATGGGTCCGAGATCGCGTGCAGCCAGGACAAGCGATTTTACATCCCTTGCCATCATGAGTTTATTGAAATTGTCGGGATCAATCGGAGGATAATCTACTCCTATATCATCGACTGCCAAGATTCTGACGAGAACATGCATACCTGACTTCCCGTCCCTTGCGATATAGATTTGATCAGTGTGCATATGGCTTCCTCTTTTAGTTAACGAATCTAGCATGCATCAGTTGAAAGACCGTCACGGTCTGATCGCCCTACTCGTTCTCAGCTTGGCGGTATACGTGCAGTTCCCATTGCTTGCGCTCGACTTTCGCCACGGCATCCAGAATGAATCCAGTAGCCAGAGAGAGGGCGGCAATAAACATGAACGCCACGGCTAAGATGGCTGTCGGGAGTCTGGGCACGAGGCCGGTGGCAAGGTACTCACTCACTACAGGCATGCCGGCACATAGACCTCCGATGCAGAACGCCAAAGCGATCAGCGAGAAGAACTTTAACGGCCGGTAGTCCTTGAACAGCGTGCCGATCATGGCGATCACCTTCAGACCGTCACTCACCGTATTCAATTTAGAGACCGAGCCTTCGGGGCGGTCGCGGTAGTCAATCGGAATGTTCAGGATGCGCCAACGATGATCGACGGCGTGTATCGAGAGCTCGGTCTCGATTTGGAAGCCCTCGGAAAGGACGGGGAACGTCTTGATAAAGGACTTGGACATAGCCCGATACCCCGTCATGACATCGGGATAGGCATATCCGTAGATCCACTTAATCATGAAGCGAACCAAATCGTTTCCGAAGCCATGAAACGCGCGGGCGTTCTGCTGCGCATAGGTGCCGTTGGATAGACGGTCACCCACGACCATATCGGCCTGTTTAGCAAGAATCGGCTCGCATAAGGCTTTAGCCGCCTCGGCCGGATAGGTATCGTCGCCGTCGACCATGAGGTAGCAGTCGGCTTCGATGTCTCGGAACATCTGGCGGCAGACGTTTCCCTTGCCTTGGCGGGGTTCGAGTCTGACGACAGCGCCTCGCGAGCGGGCGATGGCGGCGGTGCCGTCGGTCGAGTTGTTGTCGTAAACGTAGACAGACGCCTCGGGTAGCTCGCTGCGGAAGTCATCAATTACCTTGCCGATGGTAAGAGCCTCGTTATAGCAGGGAATGATGACGGCAATCTTATCTCGACTCAATGCGGACTTCCTTTCATTACAAACCTTATTAAAAGGCTGACGTTGTAAGTGTGACAACGCAATTATGCGATATCGCATTACCTATTATGCTATCATAGTATCATCCAACCACCTCAAATAGAAAGACTCCATCATGCAAGTTCTAACTTCCGCGTTCTGCCGCGAGCTTTTCACGTCACTCGGCTTCTCTTACGACGATATACGCCACTGCGATCTCGATGCCCTCCAGGGCTATATCGCCATCGAGTGCGCCAGGTTTCACCGTGCCGGGATGACCCCGCACTTCATGACGCCACGTCGGAAGTCTGACAGCCTGTGCTGCAAAATGAAGCCGGAAGGTGGTCTTGAGAAGGCATATATCAAGATCGACTGTCTTGACCAGTGGAACGGCCGAGAGGCGATAAGCTTCAACGCTGACGGCTTCATCGGCTTCTGTGGATGGGCTGATACGCAGAACAGCCAACCGTTCCTCAATGCTTTTCGACGTTGGCTGACTGAATACATGTTAGAGCGTTCGCGCTGATTTCAAGTGCTTTATTATGGTGTCGTAGTATTGTGATACAATAGATTTCGACGATAAATAAAACCTGGCTGATAGGAGTGGCTATGGGCAAAAGGAAAGTGACCGATAAAGACATCCGTTCGATTGAGTTTGCAATTGATAGTGTGTTTCCCGGTGCATCGGGAGAAGCTGCTAAGCAAGCTTTCCATGTTTTGGTTGAACGGGCCGAAGAGACCGGGAAGCTCCAAAACGATTTGAACTCTCTGCGCCACGAGTTCAATACGCTTAAAGGCGAATATAAAAAGATATCCCGCCGCTTCAAAAATTTCCGTAGGCTCTGCCACGCGATGGCGCGTAGGGAGATTGTCGATGCGGACGGGAAGCCGATTATGTTCGGCGACATTCTGTATGGTGAGGACGGGCGTGCATGGACTGTTCTTGGACCGTATACCAAACGTTGGCTTTTTGTCAGCGGTGTGAATCTCGATGGCGAACCGGTCAAACAGCCTGTCATAGCTAAATGGATGACTCGTGTACCTCGCAAAGCAGAAGAGAAGTAGTGCGATCTCAAGCTGATAGGTCTAAAGAGTCGTCTTTTCCGGGCGACTCTTTTTTAAGCTCGATAATCGGTAGGCTGTAGACTGGTTAAAGGGGAAAGGTCAACTAAATGGCAAAGCTAATCGTCGGTCAAAATGACCTGGCGACAGTCAATCCGGATTTGGCAGCAGAGTGGCATCCGACGAAGAATAATTGCCTCCGACCGACGCAAGTGACTGCCGGATCCAACCGAAAGGTCTGGTGGAAAGGAACATGCGGGCATGAGTGGGAGGCGGTAATCGGAAATAGGAGCAGGGGAATTGGATGTCCCCATTGTTCAAAGAGACATGTCGTCGAAGGCGTTAACGACCTCGTCACGGTGAATCCAAGTCTGGCCGCCGAATGGCATCCCACGAAGAACGGTAGGCTTCGCCCGATGCAGATTGCCGGAAAGTCCAATAAGAAGGCGTGGTGGCTGGGAAAGTGCGGGCATGAGTGGGAGGCTGCCATATATTCAAGGGCGGCAGGGAAAGGCTGTCCCTATTGCTATGGCAAAAAGGAAAGGTAGTGCAAAATGGAAAAAGCGGCGATCGGTACCAATGATCTCGGGATGCATATTGTCATCAGGCCTATTTCTAAAGTCCTTCTCTCGAAAGACGAGACCGTTGGGATAGAAACCCAAAAGATCAACTCACTCTTGACGGCACGAAGGCCGATAGCTCTCGCTGACGCTATTTCCGCGCTCCCTCCGTTGCTGCCGTCATCGGCTGACCCCATAACTGGCAGGCGGCTATACAGTGTCAATGAAATAATGTCCGGTTCATGCGGTATACACTTTGGATCGCCTGTCCCTGAATTGCTCAGATATGAGACCGAGTTGAGCGCGAACACGGTCTTAGAATCGAGCATAGCTTCAGCACGAAGTGCAGCCAAGCGAATCCCATGCAATGGTCAATGGCTCACGGACGTACTCGGTAACGCGGATCCAGATTCTACTATGGTCGCGGTGGAGACCTTTGCAGATTGGAGCATGGCGCGTTCTGTCATCTTCTTGGTAGCCAAGCTGCTCGGTTTTCTTGCTGCTGGATCCGATACGCCGATGAAGGACACAGGTTTCGCTCGCTACTATGTTGAGCGTCTTGATAAAACGCTCTGGTGCATTCCATTTGCATTTAATCCCTTTTTTTCATCGGGGAAAAGAGGCTGCAGATTGCTAACGGATAAGTTGACGGATTATCGTTCCTATCAGCAGCTAGCCGGCATTTTGACTCATCGGGAAAAGATCGGTGATTTTGGAACCGAAGATATCTATGCCGAAGTATTCGGATCCACCTCTTATGAAGAGAGCGGAGCGACCTTTATCCTTACATCGTCTGTTTCTTCCAAGAAATATGCAGGTCTATTCGATGGGTGGAACGACAAAGCAGAAAGGAACTATTTGCTTTGTACGCAAGTTGGCTGTTCTGAGCGAGGTGATGCGGAAAATATCATAAATGTGCTGATCGGCTCAGTCTCAAACCTTGCTGTTTCAGACGGCCAGACAGACCTGGGGTGGAAAACCGACACGTCTGCATGGTTTTCCAGTCGTCCGGTGCCAAGCTTGAAACGCAATTCCCTGTTCGCAGAATTGCTATATCGGATTGTCTACAGGGACTCTCTGAGGATCGGTATTTGTCGGAATTGTGGGGCACCGTTCCTTCAAAGTGGAATCGGATCCTTGAATGAAGTCTGCTCGCAAGCGTGCCGAATGGCTCAACGCCGTAGAAAGGGATTGGCATAGGAATTGAGACTGCAGATACCGTTTCTGGGTTATCACGGAAGACAATGATTGGTTTTGCAGGAAAGTTTTTGGGAATTTTCAAAACTAACCGGTAGAAATATTGGTAGCAGCTATACTAAAGATGACGCGAGGGTGCGCTTAACGGTTTTGCAGAACCGGCGCCCTACGTGGATAGAAACAGGTTTTGAGGCTTTCACCTCGTCACTGAAGTCGTCCTTGCAGGGGCGGCTTCAGTCATTTAATAGGTCGAATTTAACGACCCAGAATGATCTGCACGGTCGTAAGCAGGAGAGCAACGACTAAAAGTCGTAGTATGTCCATATGACCACCTCCCCGAAAACTCGGGTAGGGCTTCAGCGCACCCCGCGTCTTTGCTGATTGTATCAGGTATCATTTCGTCCTGCAAAAAAGACCCCGGATTAAACCCGAGGTCTTTCTTTTTACCGGTAAATTCTCACGGCTAGTGTCGTAATACTATGGTACAATCTATTTACCGAATGTAAGAGGAGAGGAACATATGTCCATCATTCCCAGTGACCGGCAACATCGACGACCCAATGCTGCCCCGTAGCCTTCTGTTCATAATGTCCCTGGTCCTCAGAGGTAGTATACGAATCATTGATATATGCTCCATGGTCTTGACCTTGTTCCCACATTGCGTCACTATGAGCTGACCAAGCGGCTATAGAATCGAAAGATGCACCGCATGCACTACAAATGTAACGTTCATGACGCGTATATACCACATTCGGCACCCAGACCTGGCTGTAATCAGTCTCCCAGTGGCCCTGCTCGGCAACCCACTTCTTCTGGCTACCGCCGTTGGAAGAGGAATTGTTGCTGCCAGAGCCCTGCGAATTGCCGGAATTCTGCTTGGACTGGGAGGAATCGCCCTTGCTGTCCGACTTCGAGGAATCGGAAGACTTGTTATCCTCCTTCTTGGAGTCATCGGACTTCTGGTCCTTGTCGTCGGATTCTTTCTTCTCCTCGGACTTGGTTCCAGTCGAGATAGGGGTTCCGTCCGGTTTCTTCACGGTACCGGCATTCTGGTCATAACCCTGGTCATGCACGCCATCGGTGGACCAGATGTCATCGGCGATCACATGTCCGCCGGATCCGTTGATGATGTCGACTGTTGATCCTCCGGCTGGTGCCTTTGTGACATCGTATGCGACGGCGACCTTGATGTTGCCGTCCTTGTCAGTGGTAACCCACGTCACATCGACGGCACTGACGCCCTTGATTTTCTTTCCGTTGAGTACGGCAGCGAGGGCGGCGGAACGTCGGGCAGTCGAATCGACCATCTTGGCTGCATCGTCCTCGGAAACCTGGGTCACGAGGACGCGGCCGCTTTTGGCATCGACCCGTACCTGGTCAGAAGCGATCGACAGATCGGCATCGTCCAGCTTGAGCGTCGAGCATAGCTTGGCGATATCGGAAGTCGATAGGTTGTCCGTCTTTTCCTCAGAGTTGTCCTTGACCGGTGCGACGGTTTGCTCCTGCTCGGCCGGCTGAGTGTTCGCTGTCTTATGGGAACTCAACGCGAATGCGCCGATACCGAGACCGGCGATGAGCACGACGCCTGCGGCGATCGCGATGATCTTCTTGCGCCCGCCTCGGTCACCGGTCGGCGTATCCTCATACATCGGAAGTTCCTCGGTGAGGCCGGCATCGTTCTCGTCGGCGGTGGGGATGGGGTTTGTCGGTTTCATATCGCCGCTATCGTAAACGGGCGGCTCGTTGTTCATGTTCATATCATCCATTTGCATATCCTCCTTATGCTGTCTTTGGTGCTTCATCCTGGATGGATGAATTCGGGAGCGGTGCGATCTGGACGATCGGCTTGCTTCCCTTCAGGACGACGACCGTTTTACCAGTCGTCGCGACGTCTTTTGCGATGCGGGAGAAGTCCCGTTTGACTTGCGAGATTCCAAGCATCGGTGGAATATCGTTGTCCATTGTATCGCCTTCTAAAACTGAGCCTTTACTTATATCTACAGTTCTTATACCCAATAGCGCTGTTTTTAACTTCCTTTTTTGAGTTATTTCTAGCTCAAGTGGAAGGAATAGCTCTATTCATGCATGTAGTATTATACCACTTCTGTACTGTGGTACAAGTGTCAAAGGCCTTACTGAACAAAAATAAGAAGCGTTCTAGCTCGACCGCCCGCATTCATCGAAGAGCAGGTGACGAGTGTGATTGCGCGGGTTGCGTTTGCAATCGTGGCGTCGCAGTCATCGCTGACGGCAGTCGCATCTTTTTTCATATCCGAAAGCCACGACCGTACTTCCTCTGCGGAAGAGAAATCGAACGTCTGGATTGGCTGGTATTTCTTGTCGACTGACATCGCCATGACCGGCTTGAGTATCTGCCGTCCTTTATCGGGAGTGAACCAATACATCTCGCCGATCTTGTCGAATTCAGCTTGCCTATAGGTCGCGAAAATAGGGGAGAAGATCTGCCCGGTAAACCCCATGTGGTGTCCGTATACGAGTGCGTGCGGTCCGTCTGCCGTACACCTTGCGTCCAGGTATGGGCAACCGGCGAATGACGGGTTACGGTCGAAATCGTGTCTCAGATAGAAGTCTGCGGGGTCTCCCTTACGTGTATTTACGACGGGAAGGTCGATAGCTGTTCCCTCGACCCTGAGCCACGCCGCGATATCCTGATTACGGCTGCGGAGCATGGACCAGTCGATTCCGTCTGCCGTCTGACCCTCAGCGGCCTTTGCGAGGCTATCGTATTCCCAGCCTTCTTTAACCGTCTCTCCTCCGAGCAGAAGGGCTGCAACCGCGGATAGGATGCAGATGCCGAGCAGCATCCCGTTAACGATCCTGCTTATCCTTTTTCTTTTCGTCATATTCAGTTCCTTTCCTTTTTAGTGAAAAAGGGGCCATCGGGTTACCCCGAATAGCCCCTTCAGTAGGCGATGGAAGTCCCTCTTAAAGATTACTCCATCATATCGTCGGCGTCATCGATTTGATGGCGCTTGCGGTAGATATACGTACCGCCCGCACCGGCGGCGACGGCAGCCGCGATTGCGGCGCCGATCAGGATGTTGCGGCCGGTTTGAGCCATCGAGGACTTGTCGCTAGTGACGGTGACGGTCTGGTTCGCGTCGTCGATGTCCTTGTGCTCGGCAACGGTCTTGTCGACGGTTGTCTTCTCGCCGGTCTCCCTGTCGGTTTCCGTTTCCTTGGTGGTCAGCGTCTCGAATGCCACGAGATCGTGACCGTCCAGATGTGTCGTATCGACGGTGAACTTGACCTCGACGGTACCGTCCTTCTCCTCCGGAGTGAAGGTGACGCTCGAGCTGAGTGGGTTACCGTCCCCATCGGAGAGGGGAGCGCCGGTGGTCTTATCCATAAGCGTACCGGTGACGGTATGCTCGACACCCGCCTCGATATTCGTGTAGGAGACGGTATCGGTGAGCTCGACCTTCTCGCCGACCTTGACGGCGTGCTTGCCGTCTTCGCCGGTGAGTGTGGTGCCGATGATGGCGGAATCGGACTTCGGGGTCTGCTTCACCTTGTCATCGTCATGGTCCTCGAGCTGGTCCTCGCCACCGCCGTTGCGGTAGAGGTCGACCTTGGCGTAATTCTCCAAGGAGTCGCCATCGCGGTAATCGTCGGTGACCTTCATATGGACGATGGCCGGTGCATAGTCACCGGAAACGCCCTCGCTGATCTTGAATTGACCGGCGGCGAGATCGACCTTGGTCTCCTTGCCGTCCTTATCGGTCATCTTCGCGGTGGCGGACCCATCCTTGTTCAGGGTGAAGGAATAGACGGCATCCCCGTCCTTGCAGGTATAGGTGCCATCCTTCTGCTTGATCTTACCGCCGAGACCGTTATTGCCGAATGCCGTGAACTTGCCGGAGTCGTCGAGGTCGACGAGGATGGAGACCCCATCGGAGTACGAACTGTTGCCCTTGGCGGTCTCGGTTGCGTCGTTCACGTCGTCATGGGAGTCCTTGATGCCGTCACGGTCCCAATCGTCCTCACGCGTGGTGAAGCCGGATTCGACGCGCCCGTACTCGAAACGGATCGCAGTGACGTGCTCGCCCTCGGCAAGCTCGAGGTCGGACACCTTAAGGTCATCGGCCTCGGTGGTGGACACGTCGGCTTTCCAAAGCTTCCAGCCGGTGTAATCAATCTTGCGGCCGTCTTCGCCAAGGGTTTCGGAATTGGACTCGTCGGTGAGCCACGGGTTGCCGTGTCCGTCGGAAAGGGTCTGGTTGGCACCGGATTCGTCGGAGTAATCGGATGGTGTCTGATCGGTCTTGTACCAGACGTTCATCTTGCCGTCGAAGTCCTTGTACGCCTGCGGGGTCGTGATCGAATCGAGGGTGGCCTTACCGGTCATGACTCCGTGAAGGTCGTCCTCGACGGTGAACTCATCCGTCCAGGTATTAGAGGTGGAGCGGAAATCGAGGGTGTAATCATAGCTTCCGTCATCTGACGTGCTGGTATCGGCGTTGTTCTCGCCGTCCCCGTTAGCCTCCGTATACGGATGTGTGGGGTCTGCGATCTCCTGGCGCTTGTCGATCTCGCCCTTGATGGAGATCGGTTTGTCGTACATGACGGCGGTCTGGATCTCGCCGGTCTTCTCCACGGTGAAATCGATGGACTCCGCCACATCATAGGTATGCGGCGTGCGCTCTTCGGTGAGCGTGTACTTGCCGGGCGCGAGGGCATTGATCACATGGTCCTCCGTGGTGGAAGTCCACGAATCGATGACCTTGCCATCGGAATCCTTGAGCGTGAGCTTCGCGCCCTCGATTTCGGCCTCATTCGTGATATCGCGCTTGGAGACATGCAGCTTGGTGTAGTCGTCCGTGACATCGATCGTGTACTCGGTCACGCCCTCGGTCATGCCGTCGGAATCGACTGTGAAGGCGAAAACGTTCGGGTTCTCGATATAGCCGGCGGGAGCCTCGGTCTCGACCATGCGGTAGGAACCGGTGGTGAGGTGCTTCACGTCGAACTCGCCCTTCGCGTCCGTGGTGCGCTCGGTGAACTTCTTGCCGTCTTTGAGGAGGACGGGCTCGGCTTTGACCTTGCCATCGGAGATGGATGCGTAGGCGATCTCGCCGTTCTTGACGGAAATCTTTCCAACCGCGCCGCCATCGACGGAGACGGTGTATTTGCCGGAGGCAAGGGTCTTGTCGGTGGTGTATGCCTTGCGGGCGGCATCCCAGATCAGATTCACATTCGGCACCGAATCACCGGTCTCGCTGAGTTCAGTGGAAGTTCCGAAGATATGGTTCTTGATGGCGACGGTATAGGACTTACCCTTGTCTACAGAAATCGTGGCGTCGGAAAGCTTCACTTCATCGTCGCCCTTCTTAGCCACGACGGTGTAGTCACCGGCCTCGACAGCCGTGTCGCTTCCGACCTCGATCTCCCTGCCGTCCTTGTCCTTCAGGACAATCGAATATTCATTCGAATTGACCGTGACGGTGGAAGAGGAGACATTCTGCTTGACGGAGACCTCTTTGCCCTCATCGGCACGGATTGCGACGGAAGTTCCGGTCTGGAAGGTCTCCTGGTCATCGATGTTCCAAATGTCGAACTTGGCGCCGGCGAGGACATCATCGGTACCGAGAATAGTCTTGTTGACCTTTACCTTGGTCGGCTTGTCCTTCTGCTCTACGGAAGCGGTCACGAGATCGGTCTTGTCGTCCTTATAGGAAAGGGTGAACTCGACCGGGGTCGTATCGAGCACATGACCCTTCGGAGCCTTGGTCTCGATGAAGGCATAGGTTGCGGAACCGGAACCGAGATAGAGTTTCTTGGTGGTGGCGGTTCCATCGTCACCGGTGGTCACATGGTCGACAACCTGTCCCTTGGACGCACGCACGGTGCCATCCGGGGAGACGACATCCTCCTGCGCGACGACATCGTACTCTGCATCTTTGAGATTCTTGCCGTCATCAGCGCAGGACTTGGTGATGGTCGCCTGCCCCATAGCCTGCCTGTCGAAGACCTTTACGACGGTGATGGGAGAGGCGTCTTTGTAATCCTTGGAGACCTCGAAGCCGACCGTCTCGCTATTGAGCAGATACGGGGCGGAGGTGGTGATTTCCTTGACGGCGTACTTGCCGGACTTCAGCTTTCCGGGCATGGAAACTTGACCGTTCGCGTCGGTGGTGAACGTGTCAACCTTGGCGTTCACGTCATACGGGTCGTCAAACGATACGACCTTGCCGTCAGCATCGAGGATCTGGAACTTGAAGCCGGAGAGCAGAACCGTGTTGCCAGTCTCCGCGTCGCATTTAACGACCTGGAGTCGGCTCGTCAACGTCTTGTCGATCACGGAGTAGTACTTCGTGCTCTGGTTGACCTCTTCATCTGCCGAGATAGTCCAGTCATCGACATGGTCGTAACCCTCGGGCACCGTGGAATCCACCTCGTGGATCGTGTAGCCCTTCTGATCGATCGGCAGCGCGCCGTCGATGCCGGCATTACGCTTGCCCTCGCCGAACCACGGACGGGTTGCATCATCCGTCTTGTCCTCGGAGATGGAAGTCTCGTCACAGGTATCGGCATCCTTGGTGGAGGCGAATCCGCTCTCGTTGGTCGTCAGCGTGCCGACGACTTTGCCGGTGGAGTTCGAGATGATCTGGAACTGCACGCCGACGGCGGGCTTGCCATGGCCGTTGTCGGACTCCCAGCTGTCGTCCTCGCCGCCCTTGGTCTTGGCAATTTCGACATCGAACGCCTGCGGGTTCTCGGCGAAATCATTTTCAGGTTCAAGCTCAAAAACACCAGAAGCAGTCATTTGTGAGCTTGAAATAGTATAGGTATGAACTGTTGTGTCGAGCTTATATCCGGAAGGTGCTTTGGTTTCGATAACCTGAATTTCGCCGAACGGAACATTGATGACTTTTCCTTGACCGTTCACGTCAGTCTTTAAAGTCGCTTCCCAGCCAGGAGTGGAGAGCGACGTGATCTTGTACTCGGCACCTTCAAGGGAAAGACTTGTCTGGGCGGTACCGGACGTTGCCGAGTCTTTCTTGTTGACTGAGATGCGCACCGTGCCAGGGTCGTCCTTGAGCTGCTGTTCCCCGGCGCTGTTACCGGTCGAGAACTCGATATGTCCCTCGTGCTTCTGGAAACCCTGCGGGGCCTTGGTCTCGACGGCGTAATAGCTTTCGTTCGGGTCGAGCTGGTAGCTGGCATGGCCGTTGCCGTCCATGGTGATATGGGTGACCAGCGCGTTGTCACGGGTGCGGTAGATATCGTACTCTGCGCCCGCATAGGAGTACTCGCCGTTGCCGTCCGTCACCTTGGCATCGGCGGAGATCTTGCTGAAGGTCACGTTGACCTTGTTGAGCTGCCAGTTGACCTTGAAGAAGCCGGCGCCTGCCTGCGTGAAGGTAGTCGGGACGGTGACGCCCACGACAGCCTCGTTGCCGTACACGGCAGCGACGCGGACGGTCTGGCCGTAATCGTCATCGGTGTATTTCGGCTGGTTGTAGCCGTTCTGGAGCTGACCGGACGGATTGACGCCGACATGGCCGCAAGTCAGGTTGAGGTTTGCGGCGTTGGGGATCTCCACGCCGGAAGACGTGGTCTGCGCGTTGATCGTGCAGGTGCGCTCGATGGAGTAGTTGCCGGACTGCAGGGCGGAAACATCCACGCCCTGGGTGCCGAGTGCCTGGTAGATGGTCTTCGCCTCGTAGCGGCCGCCGGACGGGTTCTCGACTGCCGGCATGGTGTATCCACCGGTCGGGGTACCGGTGTACTTGTTGTGGCCGTTGGTGTGGAAGGTCATGCCGACATAAGGTGCCGTATTGAACTTCCAGGCGCCAATGTTGTTCACGTTGCCGGCGAATGCCTTGGTGGCGATAGAGGTGAGGAAGTTGCCGACAGTCTTGCCGGTATCGTTCGTCAGCTTGACCTTGACGGTACGGACGCCGGCCGGAGCGAGCTTGAGCTCGAGCGTACCGGTGCCCTCATCGTAGGACCACATGTCCATATCGCGGGTGTACTCGATGCCGTTCGCAATGACGGAATCGATCGAACTGTCTTTCAGCGACTCGCGGGCGGTCTTGTCCTTGGCAAGGACGATCTTCGTGTCGGTGGCGAGGATATCGACCTTGGCGGTTCCGTTCTCGGCGACATCCCCGTCCACGCCGTCCTCGGAAATCTTGACGCTGATGCTGTTCTCTGCACCCTTGTCTGCAGTTGCATAGAGCAGCTGGATACGGGAGGAAGCGACCTTGAGCTCGCCCTTCTTGTTCTTCTCGGTATACTTCTTCGGCACATAGATGAGACCGGTGGCATCGTCGAACACGAATCCGTCGCGCATCTTGGCGTCGGCGTTGTTCTCGGACGCACCCCAATCGGCAAGGGTGGCACCGGAGATGCGGGAGCCGGCGTAGCCGACATAGTAGTCGGAATCCTCGTTGAGGTCATAGAGGATTGCATGGCTCACTGCGTTTGCTCGCAGCGCGTCTGCATGGTCCGACATGCCATCGCCGTCATCGTCGGCCCAGAGGTTGTCGAGAGAGGCGTTCGGGAGGTTGTTGGAGTCGACGACCGTGGTGGTCACGGTGAGTACATCCTTCTTCTCCAGCTTGTCGCCGAGCCCGACATACTTGGAATCGGCGTTCTCCTTGATATAGGTCTTCTCGTCGATAGCCTTGTTTGCCTTACCCTCCTTGACCTTCACGGCCTTGAGGATGGAGGAGCCGTTCGAACCGTTCTCATAGAACATGGTGGAAACGGTGGCGCTGCCGGTCACCTTGAAGGTGCCGATCCCGTCCTTGAGCGAGACGGCGGAGGCATCGTTATCGGAGTTATTGAAGACGGAGAGGCTATCGGCGAAATACCCGTCGGCGGGAGAGGCCTTGATTGCGACCGTCTCGCCGGCATTCACCGTAATGGTCTTGGTGTCGTCGTCCCTGCCGACAAACGACAGGCTGCCGTTCTCGGTATCGGCGAGGGTGACGGTTGCCGTCTTAGTTGAAGTATCTGCATAGGCCGTACTCGGCGCGAATGCGGCACCGAAGCTGCCCAGGCATTGCGACAAAACGAGCACGGTACCTGCGGCGACGGCCGCCGCGCGGCGGCTGACGGCCTTGATCTTGTTAAACATGCCTCCTCCTTTCTTTTGCTTGTTGTCTGTTTCGTTCATGTCTTGCATCATTCCTTTCCTTTTCCGGCTGCAACTCTTGCAGCGTATTCAAGAGGATCGATTTGATATTTTACCAATTTCCGCATTGCGGTGCCTTTGCAAATAGCCAGCTTCACGTGCCGTTTCAACAATCGCATACCTCTTGTCAAACAACCACGTTTCAACCTGGGGAGTTGCAAACAGGAAAGCCCGGTCTTTTATGGTGGGACTGAATGTAAGGATAGATTTAAGCCAGTGGTATGGCTTGTCCATATCGTTCATCTGAAACAATTTCGACCATAGATTCCGCGGTTTTAAGACCTTCTCGTTTGTTAGGCAATCATATTGCCGTAGGCCGAGAGAAAGGAATCGAAATGGCTGACAGGCAATTTGCCGTATACTCCGTAGACGATGAATCACTTACCTTTTATCGTTATGGGCACATTCCTATGGTGGGAACAGAATTTGCTGGAAAGCATGTAACGAAGGTCTTCGAAAATTTTAGCGATCATTGCTGGACAACTGACGCGATCGCCGATCGCGTTACCGGTGTTTCCGTTGCAGATGGCGGGATAAAACCGAGAAAACTCTGCCATTGGTTCAACCGGTTTGAAAATCTCCGTGCAGCCGATCTGGAGAAACTGGATACGACATACACGACTGCAGCTCAGGGTCTTTTCGAAAGCTGCGGTAACCTTGAGCAGGTCAGGATGCCGCGCTTCGGAATGCCGTTGGTGGCTGATACGAGTCGAATGTTCTATGGTTGCAAATCGCTAGAACGGCTCGGCATGGATGGTTATGATCTCTACGGTGCTGTTGACTTGCATGAGATGTTTTACGGATGCGAAAGGCTAAGAAAAATTGGAGCCGAAACATGGAATATTTCGCGGGCGGTCGATTTGAATAGGATGTTCTATGGCTGCATGAACCTATCCGAAGATCTGAGTTCTTGGGCTCTTGAAAATTGGAGGGAAAACGCTCGCTTTAGTGCAGGAGCGCCAGGTGTAATCAACCCGGATTGGGACTATGCCTTTGTCTGTCGATTTCCCGGACGCCCAATTTGAAATTCAAGGAAGCAGCGGCGCGGTAGCCTACCTCGGCGAAAACTGATGTTATTGTAGAACGGAACGTCAAACAAGATAATTAGATAAAGACAGCAAACAGGGCTATCGCCGTACTGACGGTAGCCCTGTTAACGCTAAAAGAAAACAACCAGGCAAATACCCGGTGGCCGATTCAGTCAAATTCGCAAGCGCTTGCGAATTTCATCTAGACGAATATCTGGACGAGATTGTTAAGGAAGAAGATGATCGTCACGAGCTGTGCGATGGTGAGGAGCGAAATGATGAGATACGCCATGAGAAGTGTCTTGTTTTCCTCGTTGCCACGAACATGCTCATAAAGCTTGCGGTCGGAAAAGATGGGAACGAGAGAGTACCAGCCGGGCATGCCGAGCTTTGCATACACCTTCCACTTACTGACAAGGGTCACGATCGCGATGCCCAACAGTAAGAGCAGCGTAAAGAAAAACGCACCGAACAGGGCAGAATAGGAGTGCATCAGATTTTCCTTTCAGATATTTAAATTCGCAAGCGCTTGCGAATTTCAGCTAAAGCACCTCGTAGCTCGTATCGCTATCATCCTCAGTGTCTACAGGCTCGCTTTCGCCGAACCCGAGCATCGGCCAGAACACGATACCGAGCAGTACGAGGCCGATCGTATAGGCGGACTCCTTACCGAAAGTGCGGGCAAGATCATTGAGGACGATGATGTTCATCACGAACTGTGCAATGATGAGAATCCAGTTGACCGCCGGCGCCCAACAGAGCACCCACGAGCAGATCAGCACAATGAGATATGCCATGAGGAATGTCTTGTTCTCCTCACCGCCGCGGACTCGCTCGCAGAGCTTGTAGTCGGAGAAGACGGGGATGAGGGAGTACCAACCCGGCATGCCGAGCTTGGCATACACCTTCCACTTGCCGACAAGCGTCACAATCGCGATGCCGAACAACAAGACAAGCGTAAAGAAAAACGCACTGAGCAGGGCGGAATAGGAATCCATAAGATTTTCCTTTCAGACATCATTGTCGCACGGCGATTCGTTCATGCGGCTTCACTCACTTAATTATACAAATTAACGCATTGTTTCACTTCGAGATGAAAGGCCTTTCGAGAAACCGTCGAGAGTGTTTGCCATGGCAACGCATCTTTTCGATTTGGAGGAAAGGGAGGTCTTCTTGGCTGCGGTGAACTTCTCGGCTAAAACCTCGAAGTCGACATCCTCCCAATGCCGTTTCTTCCCTGTTCCCTGCATGAAGACGTCGAAATAGCCGACACGGCTATGCCCGGCATATGCGAGAGGGCAGACCTGTTCTTCTTTCATACCGGCCTTGACTGCTTCAGCTGGCAATCGGTAAGAAATCATCTCGGTTTTCTTACGTCGTGCGATGAACCGCGTGCACATCTCGGGATGAACGGCCTCATAGGCCAGAACGCTCGATGGGTTACATCCAAATTTCTGCTCGAATTCCTTTTCACGAGCATTCATGAATTGAAGTCGCGCCTCCAGCGCAGCCCGTTCATCTGCCATCTGTCGATCTCGCTCGATAATCTGCTCCTCGCTCATCTGCTCGAAACTCCGGCAGACGGCATCTTCATTGAGACCGAAAAACTCGACCTCGCGGGCGGTACGGCTGGAATGATGCCAAGATTTATACTCGAGGAATTCTTTAGCGAGTTCGGCTTTCGTCTTCTTTTCGATATCCGGATCGTAAGCCAGATCGAAATCGAAACAGTAGTCCTTGACCGCGTGGATGATTGCAGTCTTGGTCCATCTGCTGATCGGCATCTCGCCCTGTTCATACGCCTCGGCTGCACGTACGCTCATTGAGGAGCCTAAGTAGCCTTTTTGTCCATATACCACCTGCGTCATAACCCTAGACCTCCGTTCGCTGATCAGCTGTCGCCGACAGTGCCTTCATCGCGTGTGCAGGACTTCGCACCGATCTCATCAGACAATCGAGTCGATGCCTCACGCGACGACATTGTTTTCTGGGATAGGTTCTTAGTTTTTGCAGGCTGTGGCGCTTCGGGTTCAAGGATGCCGAGCGTTTTCTTACATACTTCCGATGCCATCATGAGATAGGAGTCGAATGATTCACCGGACAAAGCATAGAACGTCTTGGCGACGGCATCGCGTCCGGATGCATCGCAACTCGAATAGACGCACAGCAAATCAATCGCGGCATCGGTCGAGAGGGCGTCAATCGAATTGAATGTCTCGGCGAGCACCGTGTCGGCACCTTCCGCCTCCTCTGCATCCATATCCTTGATTTTATCCATGAACCCCGACACCTGCTCGACCATCCCGTCGCGCCACTCGTCATCTTTTACGATACCCGCTTCGATACGGTCCGCCTTTGCAATGACTTCATTGAAACGAGCGAGCGTTTCCGCATCGAGTTCCGAGACATCGCACCAGCGACCGTCTTCGCAAAGCGTGAAGATAAGGTCATTGATTCGACGGTCATCTGGACCCGTAACGTAGATTGTCGCGATGTGGGGGGAACCGTTCACGACATGGATCTGTCCGGGAACCTCATCGAGGTGCTTTGTACCCCAGGCCATACATTCCTCGATGTCTGCGACCGACACATCATATAACGTGAAATGTGGGACATCGCCCATCCCATTGACTTTGGAGTCGATATAGATACCGTGGACGGGATCGTAGATGCCGCCGTTCTTGGAGAAGGACTTGGAAAGCTCGATGAAATGCAGCATGGGGTTTTCCATGAGCGATTCAGCCTTGCACGCTGGTGCAAAAGACAGCAATGCGTCGGCGACGTTTTCCAGGCAATATGGTCCGTTCAGCCGGGCGCGGTCAAGTATCTCGTTTAACATACGCAGCTGTCCCATATTCGCGCCCTGAAGAAAGGCCGCGGCAAGGGCTTCATGATTGAAAGACTCCTCCTCATAATGCCCGTCGGAGACGTTCAGCGCGGTCCAATCGTCGGTAAGCTTGTTTTTTTGGATCAATAGGCCGGCGCCGGTGTTTGGAAATAATGGCTGGTCCTCATTGACTTTTTTGATACGGGTGCGGCCTTCAAGGTATTCGCGGTACATATATTTGATGTAATCGGACATTGTGATTCGCTCCTTTTATCTATTCGCCTACGGTGTCTGCTTCACGGATCTGGTTGACCGTCGTTCGTTCAGTTTGCATCCGCTGCGCCACATCGCGGTTCACTTCACGTTTATGTCCCAGGGTGCGGTCAGGTGCCGATTGCGCTTTATTCTCCGCATATGGGATGACTTTGGCGGCGAGCTGGCTGCATTCGTCGCAACTGAGGTTCGGCAGTTTGCCGATATCCACTCCGGCATTCTGCAGATCTCTAAGGAACTGAGATGCGGCGACCATGGAATCATTCATGGGAATATCGACTTGGCAGCCGCAGGGGAGATATTCATACGTTTCGCCTCCGCCGATCAGCTCATAGTCTATCAATGGGACAAGTTCACCTTCGAGCGAGCGAGAGCCGTTTTCAACTGCCGAGACAAGGGCTTCGGGACTGAACTTCAGGCTGTACCCATCGACATCGGCTCCGCCGCCGTATTCCATATAGATAGTTTCATCGATAGTCGTATAGTCCTCGCCGGCGCATTTGAAATATGATTTCAAGGCGTCGAACAGTTTTTCATGGTAGCCGGTCGGTAGCGAATACTCGCTTTTGAATTCGAGCCCATGCGTGCCGGTCTCGGCAAATCTATCGACAATTCCCCGTAAAACAGCAGGCGGCCAGTTTCCGACGTCACCGTAAAGCGCACTGTAGAAATCGGCATCCTTGAAATCGAAGTCATATACCACTTGTCGGATAGGGTCACCGGTGTGTTCATCGGATACGTTGAACCTATACGTTTTCAGAAAGGCCATCATCCCATCGTTGATTTCGACTTTGGAGATGTCATCTGGAAGGAGTTCTTTCGGGTCGAGCGAGTGCCTAGTCCAGGCATTCGTGTCACGGGCAGATTTGCCTTCGACGAGATTGGTGAAATCAGAGATCGACACGCCCTTGCTGACGAACTCGCCGGTGGCTTGATTGAAAAAGACCTGCATGTCAACGCCATCGCCGTCGCGGTGGATAAAGTCGTCTCCGTAACCGTACTCGTTTCTTTCGTAGCGGCTATAGCTGAAGAGCGGTTTATTAAGATCGAGAGTTTTTTCAGTATCCATGTCTGTTCTGCTCCTTTACATGTGAATCGCATGGTCGCCGATCATACTTACGGCGTTTTCACGACTTGCCTGCATCCGCTGCGCCACATCGCGGTTCACTTCATGTTTGTGTCCCAGGCTGCGGTCGGGCGCCGGTTGCGCTTTATTCTCCGCATATGGGATGACTTTGGCGGCGAGCTGGCTGCATTCGTCGCAGCTGAGGTTCGGCAAGGCGCCAAGATCCACTCCGGCATTCTGCAGCTCCTTGATCGATTGCGCCGCATTTTCAATCGAATTATTCATCGGGACGGCGATATGGCAGCCGCAGGGAAGATATCTATCGGGTCCGAAGCTGTCTGAGAGATAGGGGACTAGCTCGGCCTGAATGGTCTCGGTAGCATGTTCTACAGCCGCGATAACGTCATGGGGATTGAACTTAAGCGAGATGCCGGAGAGATATGAGCCGTAGCTCCTGGCAGCGATCAGGTCGCCTGGCGTCCTGTAATTACTCTCTCCGCATCCGAAATGATCTTTAAGGGACGCCAGCAGCTCTTTATGGTAGTCGAGCGGCAGAGCCCGATCGTTCTCATATTCAGGAATGGGACGGTTTTCGACATTGCACTTTTCCACGAGGGTGCCGTAGACGCTCTGCGGCCACTTTTCGATTGCTCCATAGAATTCACCGGCGGTCTCGATGTCGCCCGTGCGGGTGAAGAGGAAATCCTTAAGTGATTCCGGGTAGTCCGTCTTGTCCCCGAAGACGGCATCGTAGAATTCATTCTGGTAGAAGAAGAGACCGCGCGGCAGGACGTGGATAAAATCCTTCACGGACTCATCTACTTCAAATTTGACGTTAGAGATCGGGAATGTCGGACTGAAATCGCTCGGTTTATACTCACGGGCTGTGCGTGGCAGCTCGAAATGCTGCTTTGCGCCGTCCGCGAGGTCGATATAGTCGTCGACATATTTGAGTTTGCCGATGAACTCACCGCTCTTCGGGTCGAAATAGATCTGGGCGTTCTGTCCGGTGCCGACGTGAAGACGGTTCCCCCTTTTGTCATCGGTGCTGCCGTTCTGCAGATACCAGCTGAAACTGGCGACAGGCTTATCGAAATCAAACTTAGCCATTGCCCATTCCCCTTTGCTTACGCTCCGATGGCATTTTCATCGCGCATGTTCACAAGGTCTGCGCGGTCGCCCTGCATGTGGGCAGACGCATCGCGAGCCGTTTCCTTCTTGTGCGAGAGACTGCGGCCGGCGCGATCTTCCTGCTCCGTCTTTTCGGGCATATCGAGCTTCTGCACGATCTCCTTGCCGGCTGCCGGATGCCCGACTTCCTGCTCGTAGCGGTCGATGATGAAGTCGGTCGCCTGCGATGCCTGGGAAGCGGCGGCAAAGAAATCGTCACAGAGTTCTTCCTTGGTCGCCTCATATTCGTCCGTGCCGGCCACGCTGTCGAGACGCCCCTTCCAGAACTCGAGGTAGGCGACATGCTCGCCATAACCGGCGGCCTCAGGGTCGGTCTCGGCCTTGACGGCAAGGTCGACGGAGCTGAAGATGCTGCTTAGCTCAGCGACGATCTCCTCGTGTGCATATTCCTTGCTGCGCATGTCACCCGTCATCTGACGGTCAAGTGCGGGCGCTGTAGAATGGCCCATCTCATGGAGCAGTGAGGCGAGAAACGAGGAATTGCTGTTGAACGCCTCGCGGGACGGAACCGAAATCTTGTCATTGACGAAGTTATAGTAGGCGCCGTCGGTGCTCCCCTCGAACACCTTGCACCTACTCGACGCGATCACGTCGTCGGCAAGGAGCCCGACTTCGATATCGTCATTCGGCGCGAGGTCGGGAACGGGAAGCGGCGGGACGCCCTCGATAAGTGAGAGGTTGAAGACCTTGAAGTAGCGGTCGCATTCCGGGTGCGGATGGACGCCACTCGGCAGCTGCTCGAATTCATATTTTCCGTTATCGCCTTTACGGTAGCGTCCCCAGACGCCGTTTTCTTTGACGGCGCGGACCCTAGTGAACTTCTGCGTGCCACCTTTGTCGGTAAGTGGTGTTCCGTCTTTCTTGACGCGCGGAATGTAGGCGTACATGCCCCAATGCTCGATGCCTACACCGAGTTCGTCATTGATGCCCCCTCGTCCGTTCTGCAGGTTCTCTGGGACTTTCCAGCCCATTTCCTTGATCTGCTTCTCGGTAGCCCAACGCGGGTCGGCATAACCTCGCATCATGCCGTAGACATATGTGTAGAGGAAGTTGCGTCCGCTGTATTGGGTACCGGAGACCGGGTTATGCGGTGGGAGAGGGGAGGCCTCTACCCACGGTTTCTTCCACTCGTTACCGCCTTTCTCCATGTCCTCCAGAACGCGCATGGTGATTTCCTCGCGCTGCTTGTTGATGCGGGAGAATTTAGTCATTGTCATTTGTCATCTCCTTCTAGTCGTTTTGATCCTGAAAATCTATCCATCGAGCGAGCCTTGGCGAGCGGATCATAGGTGCCGTCAGGCACCGCATGGAATGCGGGTCGCGGTACGCATCGCCCATTCGAGTTGCCATCCGTCCGGCAAATCGAATCGATTTTTTGCATCACCCGTCAAGCAACAACTCTCCCTTCTTTTTGGCCTCTTCGGCGAGTTTATCGGCACCTGCTCGCGCGATCTCGCCCTTCACGGTCAACTTTCCATCGTCTCGCCCTGGCGAATCGCTTTTTTCGACTCGCCCCTTCAATTCGAATGCCATCGATACCGCACTGCGGAAATCGAAAGTCATATTGCGGCTCCTGGCCTCCGCGATGCAGGCATATGTCCAGAACTTATCGCCGATCATGCCGTCTTCGTCGGCAAGCCTGTCAAACCGTTCTGCGAAATCGCTTCTGACGGCAACGACTGGCACGGTCCGCTTCGACAGGATGTCGCAGATCATGAGCTCTCCGGTCTTATCCGCCAGCAGGAGGAAGGGGTTGATGTCATCGACCCATTCCCGTCCGATTCCCGAAAGGTCGCTTGCCCATTTCTCACCTGAGATAATCCGGTATCCTTCAGGGATTTCGATTTCATCGAGCAGGGCGCCCGGACCATCGCTGAATCGCGTGATAATCTCCTGGTAGGCATAATCGAGGACATCGGCATCGCCGTATGCATCGGCCCAGGGTCCGTTTTTGACCCCATGCTGCCCTTTGATCTTTATCACGGCACTCCTGATAGCGCTCCTGACGCTCCTATCGGTATCTTTGTCCATGTTCTCGAGAAGGAATCTGTCTTCCATCTCTTCTGAAACCGAACGTGTCAGAGCTGAGCGAATTCCGTCGGGAAGGGCAGTGCTCCATGGGCTATCGATTGCGGAACGCAGTTGCTCCAGAATGTATCGGTCCTTGATTTCTGCGATGTTGCCTTTGGTGAGTTCGAATAGGACGAATGCCTTGGCTCCATTTTCCCTGTCGACGATGATTTCCCTCAAACACTTGCCTCCTTCCCTGTTTTGTAAGATTCTACCACTCATTCTCATCCGACCATCACGTTTCTCTCCATGTTTTTGCTGAACCGTATTTTGGCAAACGCCTGCAGGTTCCGTCAAAGCCGCGACATCTGTCCATCTTTACGACCGGACCCTGTTAGTTCCATGTGAGCGGTCCCCGTCGCTCGCGGGTTTCCTAGCCCACCGAGGTCCGGAAACGCAAGGGCTGCCCTACGGCGCATCGTTTCACTTGTCCCTTGTCGTTTCAGTCCCATCGTGGTCTTGAACGGATACCGGCGACGGGAAATCGCCAGCACATTGAAAACAGAACAGGGTTCGGAAGCGCCGACGGAAGAGCGGATGTTGAGTGCCGAACCCACAGAGGCACCAAAGAAAACAGTAGGTTGAAAAACAAGGAGGAAAACCAAATGGAAGAAAGAAGAGAAATGAATGGACAGAGAATGATGACCAGGGAGGAACTGGAGATGAGATTGCCGGCGCTGAATCATATCGCGGAACAGAGGGATGCCAAATTCAGACTTCGCTACGCTGAGAAGACGGTAAACAATGGTATCGAGCGTGGGTACACCTTGGATGCCGGAACAAGGGTGTCTGTAAACGTTTACCAGAACGAGAGCTGGGCGCAGATGCCGGACGAGGAGCTTTTCGATACCCTGAACGATCTCGATGGAAGATACTGTGTGACGGAAGACCAGGAGACGATCGGGGAGAGACTGAATGCCCTTTTCAAGAGCGGCGAACTGTTCGAGAAAATCTATCCAGTTGTCGTATCCGAAAACAATACGGAAAACTTTACGGAGGCCGGTATCACATTCGATCGATATCTCGACATGCTGATTACATATCGCGTCGAACTGATGCAGATGAATGATGGAATCGGAACGATTCGACTTCAGGACAGCCATCTTGAGACTTTCGGAATTTCCCGTCAAAAGATCCGAGAGGCTGCATTTGCCAACCTTGAAGGGATTGTCGATTTCATGACGCTGCGTGATGACGCATCCGGCTTCAAGATGGTTGCGGCGGCCAGGAAAGACAATCAGTTCGGCGGGGCGGCGGCGATGTTGCTCCCGTCGGTTCGCAGGAGACTTGCCAAGATGTTCGGGACCGATAGCCTTGTCTTCCTTCCATCGAGCATTTCAGAGGTCATCGTTGTAGCGCAGACAGCCGGTGAACCGGAAACGCTTCTCGCAATGGTTCATGAAATCAATGAGATGGAAGTCGCGCTGGAGGAACGGCTCACGGACAGTATCTATCCGATGTGCCTTGCAGACGGCGAGTACCGCCTTTCAGTTATCCGCCCTAAATAAAGGGCGGCCCCTCGGGGCATTCGGTTGGCATCTGATTCGCGCTGCTCGAATGTCTCGAATCAAGCTGAGCGCTCGAGATTGAATCGTCGTGCCGTTAATGGTATAATTGTATTATTATATCAAAAGGGGAAATCATGAAGATGGCTGAATACACATTGATGAACAAGAACTACCCCGTTGTTTCTTTCAGATATGACCGCGATATTCACGCAGTGGTGAAGATTGTTGATGTCCATGATCTCAGATATGCACCCGTGGCTCTCGCTGATTCAAAAGGTATCGTGACCAGGCGTGCGCTCAACGACTGGTGGCGCCGGCGTGCGATTCCGCCGTCCCGACATCAGATTCAGCAACTTCTCGATTCTTTGAATCTCAATAGCACGTTGGAGCTGGCGGAGGAGAATTTTGGACTTTCGCTGTCTGATCGTTGCTGGATCAACGACAGCAAGAATCCTTTGAAATGGGAGGATGTCAATTTCTTCGACAATGACTTTACAGACGATCTTGGAATGTTGACTCTTGGACAGGAATCGTCCGGCAATCCGAACCTGATGTCGCCGAACTCGACGCTTGGCGGCGATCTCAATAAAAAATGGAAGATCGTCAATGGCAGGCGAATCCTCGTAAAAGGCGGGACTGGGTCGACGCAGCAGGAGGTTCTGAACGAAGTTGTGGCGACGGCGCTGTATAACCGCCTGCTAAGCAGAAACGATTACGTCCCCTACTTCCTATTTGAGGAGAAAGGTCGAATCTATTCCGCATGTGAGAACATGCTCGGACAGGATGAGGAGCTAGTCACCGCATATGACGTACTTTCAACACGAAAGAAACCTGATTCTATGAACGACTATGACTTTCTGGTGGACACCTACAAGAGCCTTGGTCTCAAAAATGTAGAGGAAGGTCTGGCAAAAATGTTCACCTGTGATTACATTCTTGCCAATCAAGACCGGCATTGGCGTAACTTCGGGGTAATCCGAAATGTTGAAACACTTGAATTTACAAGGCTTGCGCCGATTTTCGATAATGGGACAAGCCTTTGGTGTCACGCCTACAACATTCTCGCGGAAGATAGCTATATCGCGAAACCGTTTGGACCGAAAGATATGACTCCGGACAAGCAGCTCAGCCTTTTCAGAGATTACAGCTGGTTCGATAAGGGCAAGCTTGTCGGTTTCCCTCTTGAGGCAAAGGAGATCTTGTCCCATGGGAATGATGGTATCCAGGCTCGACTTGATGTTATCGAAAGTCGCATCGAGCGAAACATCGGCGGTGTTCAACGGCATATTGAAAAGTTGGCAGGCGGGCAAAAGGAGCCATTGCGTGTCAAGCGAGATAAGGTTTTGCAGATACCGCGGATGAATGACTCAGTTTCAAGAACTGAAAGAGAACGGTAATGAAAGGGGCTTTTTGCCCCTTTTTTTGATTTCACCGTACTTCCTGTTTTAGGCGACTATGGGAAGTATCGAAATGTATCGAACGCCATCGTAAAGACAGTCGGCGGTATCAATATACCTTCTATGGTGTTATAGTACTATTACACAAAGCATTACAGGAGGAATTGATATGGGAAGGATGTGGCGCGGTGGGTATCGCCGCTTCCATCCGATAGGAGATCGGATGAGAAATGAAATGGTTGATGTGTTCGATGTGGGGCAGCCGATATGCGACCTTGATATGGAATACGGGATATATAAGGTCCCCGCTAAAGAAGTCATACCGTACAGGATCTATCCGGTGCTGTCGCCGGCCTGGAAGGCTGACGGCTATGACGAGTTGGGGATCATCTACGATCGCTATCTCGATCTGCTTGTCACCTACGTCGTCGAGGGTGAATCCGAAACGGACGGCTACGCGGCCGCAATCGTGACGTATGACAATCTCGATACATTCGACTTGCCGAGAGGGAAGCTGTTCGAATATGCATTCCGCAACCTCAAATCGGATATACGGATCGGCTTCACCGGCACAACGGGACAGCTCGCTATGTTGGAGATCGGTAGGCTGAGCGGGGGAGTTGGAGGGGCTTCGTCGCTGCTCTTGTCATCGGTATGGGAGAGTGCCGTCAAATTACTCGGCACGGAGAAGATCATATTCTTCGCATTAAGTAACTGCGAGCTCATGGCGGTAGTTGCGGAAGAGCGGATAATTCATGCCTTGAAATCCGGCCTCTTCGATGCGGCAAGGGAATCAGTCCCAGTTGAAGAGTATTTTCCGAAGAGCATTTACAGGCTCGTGTCGGATAAATCGGGCTATTGCCTTCATCGGTTTTGAAAGGTGCGATATACCTCGAACGCTCGAACATACGGTTGCTTTTCGGCTGCTATAGTGCTATAATACTAGCATATTGCATTAACGGAAGGAGGATACGTATGGAGGAAAATAGCTTTCAGGTCGCTTTGCGCTCGGCCCTGGCTGAGCTGAAGGACGGGTCGATGGTCGAGTTGAGCGAGCGTGACCCTGGCTTCCGACAAAGTGAGATGGAAGAGAATCTTGCGGAGCAGGATTGGCTCAAGATCTCTCATGAGATTCCGCAGGAGCTTCGGGATGTGACCGATCGCTTTATCCGCGCTATCCGCGTTCATGCCTGCGACCAGGTCGATACGGCCTATCTTGCCGGTATGCGTGACATGATGAAGATCGCGGCGGCATTCGGGCTCTATGAGATCGATCCCGACGATGTCTTGCCGGCGCGACAGAGAAAGTAGACAAACTGTCTATACTATGCTATAGTAGTATTGTTTTCGAAGATTCCTTCGGGAATCACCTTGTTGGCCGGTATTCCTATCTACCGGCATCAGCCTATTTTTATACAGGAAAAGAAGAAGATTGCGGTCTCTCTCCGCAGCCTTCTTCTTTTTTTTATTCGCAAGCGCTTGCGAATTTTAACGGGTGGATTCATCTTTCATTGCAAATGAAAGATGAGGCTTTTTCAATTCTTGAATAGAGCGCATGGTTTCTTTTCTTTGTTCAACCTATAGATTAGCGGCAGAGGAGACCTGCTTGTTTCCGCGGTTGCAAATACAAAGATGGTTTTGTATAATAGTATCAGAGGCGAGCTTAGAGTAGTATTCGGGAAACTGGATCCCGACCAAACGCTCTAGGTCTCGCCCTTTTTCTTTGTCTTAATATTCACGTTTGAAAACTCATAGTAAAAACGAGGGGCAGATGAAACTCCATCTGCCCCTCGTTCAGTCACTTCAGTCGATATCCGCTACGACCGGGCGCTCATGACACCGTCGTAGCCGCTCCAAGGCCAATCGACGTAGACCGTCGTGTTGCCCTTGATGGTCGCCGAGAGGATCGGGGACCCGCTGGCGGCCGCGGTAGCATATACACCGGGGGTGCTGGATACGCAGCGCGTCTTCCCGGCATCCTCGCACCAAGCGGACCACGGACCGGCAAACGTCAGCTTCGTCCCATACTTAACGATTTCGTCCTGTGGGTACAGGGCTGCCAGATCAAGCGCGGTGCCAAGGTCGGCGTCCGTCGACCAGTTATACGAGGTGTCCAGCACGCTGCTGCGGGTGGTCGTATCGTATTTCACCGAGCAAGGGTTGTAACCGTACAGCTTCAACGAAGTGGCAAGCTCCTGCGATTCATAGGGCTGCGTGTACTCCGGATCCGTGTACCAGCAGACCAGATCGAGGCAGTTGTCTTTCTGACCGGCGGCAGTCGCATCGGGATTCACCTGATAGGTCGTTCCCATCTCATACTCTTCGTCGAAACACGGATCGGTTTCACCGTCGACATAATAGAACACCTTGATACCGACAGGAGGCGGAGGAGTCGACGGCACGGGCAGAGCTTCCAGGCCCTTCGAACTGTCGCCCTGATACGCATCGACGATCATCTTGTGCCCATCGAACCCCGACGTGTCATCGAGGTTGAGCGCGAGCATCGCCTGTGCCGTGAGATAGCCACCCGAATGGGAGCTTTCCGGGATAAACGAATTGTCCTCGGCGAACTCTCGTGCCAGCTTGGCACCGCGCGGCTTCGGGATGGCGAATACCTGGATACACTTGATGGCTCCCTTGCTGCCGGATGCATCATCCGAACCGCACAGCTCCGCATCATCCTGAGAACCGCCGTTGGAATGGAAACGCTCCGTCCAGCCCTGCCCATAGATGAAGGCGCGATAGGCGATATCGTATTCCTTGGCGATATCTCCCTCAAGCCAGATCTTGATGCCGGTAATGCGGTTGCTGACACCGCCCTTGCCAAGCTCCTCGCCGTCGCGGCAGACATCGGACCAAGAGAAATCGCCTGAATTTTCGATGCCCATGCAGCCGGCGTAGCAGATTGCTCCAAAGTCGGCGTTGTTCTCGATGAAACCGTTGCCGTACTTGATCCTCAGCTTGAAGGCCTCGACGAAGAAGTTAGTGTCGCGGACGGGGTATCCCGCGCCGGCATAGGCGTCACGCCAGATCTGATCGCCGCAATTTGCAAGATGGCACCAGCTGCTTAACGTAAAGGCTTCGGGATACTTGTTTTCGGCAAACGGGCTTTCCCGCTCATCTTGCATCCAGTACCAGCGGTACAGGTATTTCACTGAACCGGTCTTGGCGTAATCATAAGGCGTGCACGTCTTTGACGGGTCGATGACAGAGATCGTCTTACCGGGCTCGACGCGCTCGGCATCGAGCGAGATCGTGCCCTTGAAGAACACTTCCTCGATACGCCATTTATGGGCCTCATTCGACCATTCGGAAGCGTGAATACCGTTGGAATGCAGTCGGACGATGGTTCCTTCGCCGGTCTTGCCGTCGGCTCGGTCGAATGCGAAGCCGGAAGCGTCGCTGATAATGTTGTACCTGCCGTTCTTATCGACACTCTTTGTGACCCAGAATCGACCGGCGATTGTATTGTCATCCCCGTAGAGTTGGAGCGTTTGAGTGGAAGAAGGCGTGGTGCGGTTTCGGGCGGCTTGCTCTAGATAGTTTCTTCCTCCCGACGCATTGAGCACACGACTGAAACTTTTCACATGCGCCGGGAAGATGGTAAATGTGATACCGCCACGTTCATCCATCGCGCCAAGGCCCATGATGAAATTGCGCTGCGTATAATTCGTTCCGCTTCCGTCCGCACCGTAAAGATGGACGAGCGTGCCGGAGGACTGTCCTGCGGAATCGACATCCAGACATTGATATCCGCTTTTGACGGCATCCGGAACGATCGCGACGATCTTGCCGAACAGGGACATGTCCTGGTCGAGGGTAATTTTATCGATTTTTGCGTGAATATCACTGCCCATGAAGGAATCAGAGTTACTTGTAAATCCGCTAAGAAAAACTTTGTCAGGTGTAGTCCAGTTATTGACGCCTCCGCTCATGACGTTATAAACATAAACTCCAAGACCGAAATAGGCGTCTTGAAGACCATTGTTCCGCTTATAGAGATATGTCGGGGAGTTGTATCCCAAATCGGACCAGCCAGTAATGCTCCACCAACTTCGCTTTCCGACACCGAGGTTTTCGTTTGAGAAAGCGAAGTATTTATTGTCTTCCCATTCAGTTTTTTGGCTACTTCCGGCGATTCCAAGATTGCTCACCCAAAAATGGAGATAGTTATCTTTATATTTGGAATACCAGATTCGACGACCGGTTGAAGTGTTTACATCGCCGCATTTTGCTTGGACGTGAATCTTAAAAATATCATAGAGCTCATCCGTAAAAATCGATTCGACGTATACCCTGAAGGAGACGCAAAGCCATTGGCTTGCATCCCAGCTATATCCGACCTGCCACCACCAGGTTTTAGATGTAACACCGATATAGTTTCCACCATGATGGACAACAGATCCATTTCCTGAACCGAACCAACCTTTTTCGTTCGGAGGATTTCCGCCCGGACAGCTTGCTCCGAACGCTAACTTGGGCATCATGAGCAATGCCAACGCCGCTGCGCCGGCTTCGAGTACACGGCGGCGGGAGAGTGACTTATCATCACTTTCAGCAAAATTATCCTGTGGGATGAGTTCCGCATTGACGTGGGTGATCTCGTTACTTTTTTCCATTGGATCGTTCAACTCCCTATTCGGCATAACCGGTTTCTTCGTAGTTATCTTGAACGCACAATTTTAATGTGTAGAGGTCAAGGCAGATGATATCGCAGAGTTGGATTACAACTGGCTCAGTGCTCATATGGGAAGCCGGAAGTAAAAAATAGATAGTTGCGGCGATACCAGCCGCAAGTGCAACTTTATAGTTATTTTTACAAAACGCAATGGCTGCGAGGGCGAGAATGATTACTGGAATTGCCGGTTGCAGGACAGACCAGACAGAATGCGAAAGTGCAATGTACCTGATAGAAGTTACCAAATTGCCTATAGCGTCCGGCACGGGCGCCACGCTCGCCACGACGGCAGCGAACCCGAAAGCTTCTGCCGAGATCGGGATGACTCTCACCCAGCTTTCTATCTTACCTAGCATGGAACTCCTTTTCATAGAAATAGCTATAGTTAAATTCCATTATATATCTTGCGGTTCGCTTTGAATCGATCTGCTGCAACATGATTGCCATATTTTTAGTATCGTCACGCAAATATGGGCGGGGAATCCATCGTCAGATTTCCCGCCCATATTTAGTTACCATAATGTGTGCGACATTCAGCTATTTGTATATTTCCATCTTTCTGTCGATACACTATTCGGTTCTTCTCGTCTATTCTTCGGCTCCACCAACCGGATAGGTTTCCTTTTAATGGTTCTGGCTTTCCGATTCCTTCATAAGGAGTCCTCTCTATATCTTTTACCAAGGCATTGATTCTTTTCAAGGTCTTCTTGTCCTGTGTCTGCCAGTATAGATAGTCATCCCATGCATCGTCATCCCATAAGATACCCATATTCCCCTCCTAATCGATAAGATCGTGGGGGCTCAGTTTTGCCTCTCCGTTCTCAATTCTGTTCACCACGCTGTTCAAGTGCTCCATATTTGATTTGGAAAAAAAAGGATCGGCGGTCAATTCGAAGGGGATGCGCTGCTCGCGCACCACTGTTTTCAGAAAGATCGTGATTGCCGTCGACATACTGAGTCCGATTTCGTCGAGAGTCGTTTCCGCGTTCTTCTTTACGTCGTCGTCGATTCTTAAACTAATTTGTGCCATGTTTATTTCCCCTTTCTTTGATATTATTATATCATATTGTATATTATATTTCAAGCAGTTTGCTATACAATTGCTTTTGTACTTGCAAAAATATAGCCCGGGGTGCAGTGAGAGCACTCCGGGCTTTCGCTTTGCCTAATCGCCTCGTCTACATGATTTCCATGAGCATGCTTGCGGTTGGAATGATGAGCGGGGGAAGGATGAGGACGAGCACGGCGATCAGGAAGAACACCAGCGGGATAGCCATCTTCGTCGAGAGCTTGTTGATCTGCGCGGTCAGCGCATCGTAACGCGCCTTGCGTGCAAGCTTTGCCTGCGATTCGAGGACGCCTGAGATCGAGGTGCCCTTTCTGGTCGCCTCGATCAACGCCGCGCAGAAATATCCCATGAGCGGTGAATCGCATCGGCGGCGCATATGGTCCAGGGCATCTACGCGGGACACGCCGAGGTGCGAGATCTCCATATCGGTACGCGCGAACTCTTCTGCCAGCGGACCGAGCGCCTTGTTCTCGGCAAGCTGCCTGAATCCACGCTCCACGAGCACGCCGGCTGAGACGGAGATGGTGAGCAGTTCCAGTGCCGGCGGCAGATAGCGATCGATCTCTTCGCCGCGTTTCTTTCCCGCATGCGACAGCCAGACTCCGCAGACCGCCCATCCGCCGACGGCACCGATGATTCCGACCAGGAGTGCCATCGCGATTCCATATCCGCCCACGAGGGCGGCACCGGCGAGCATGATAGCGGTGAAGATTGTGATCCCGAGAGAGATGGCACGCCAGGCCGATGGGGGTATCTTTAACCCTGCCAGGTCGAGCTTGTTCTGCAGCTCTCGGGATTCCGACAGCTTGAGCGGGATGACCTTTTCGAACGCCTCTCCGGCGCGGTCGATTGCCTCGGCGATCTTCATGCGCAGCGTCGGTTTGGCGTGCAGCCCCTTACGGGCGGCGATGGACATCCTGGCACGCGCTAGCGGCTTGCGGAAGGGCTCGCCGGCGAGAACATATGTCATACCGCCGGCAGCACAGGCGAACAGGAGCACGAGGAGATATTGGATATTCATTTCGATTGGCTCCTATTCCACGTCGATGTCTGCCATTTTGTAGATGATGACGGAGCCCGTTGCCACAAATAGCACTACGACGATCAGCACGGGAATGCCGAGCGGGTCCTGCGTATAGAAATCATATGCCTGCGGAATGCCGACCATGATGATTGCGAACAGGATGAGCAGCATCACGATAAGCGCCTTCATGGAAGCGATCACGGATGACGTCTCCGACTCGATATGCCGACGGAGCGACAACCGGGCGTCGATGGTGTCTCCGATGCGCTCGAGCGAGTCAGCCAGCGATCCGCCAACCTCCTTGTGCGAAGCCACGGCGGCCTGCAGGAGGACAAGGTCCTTGCTGCCGGTTCGTTTCGCCATGTCATCGAGCGCGGCGACGATATCGCCATCGATTTGCATCGCGCCGGCACAGGCCAGGAGCTCGGATTTCAGAGGGTCGTCTGAATTCTCCCCGACAGAGCGCAGGGCTCTTTCAATCGAGGATCCGGCACGCATGTTTTCCGCGACCATGGGAAGCGACCGCGCTAATTGCTCATCGAATCGTGCTTTACGGCTCTTTCCGCGGGAACGCACCCACAGCTCGGCAATCAGGGGTCCGATGAGGGCGAAACCGATTCCGATAAGTCCAAGGGCCATGAATCCGACGAGGGCACCCGCTCCCGCGAGCAAGACGAGGAGGAGAATCCATATCTTGCCGTCGACTTCAATACCGGCTTCCGCAAGACGTGGAAGGGTCGTGGAGACTTTTTTGTCCTTATCGTCTGACTCGCCGGTCCTAAGGGCAGTCGAATTCCTCACGCGACGTACATCGCCGGCAGCCGACAGCCCGCAGAACAGGGAATAGAGGCCAACGGTGATGGAAAGCAATAGGAAGAAAACGCTCAGCATCATGATGATGACGGCAGGTTCCATTACCAGACACCGCCTTCGAACCAACGGGGGTCGTACTCCGCGTCCGCGTCGAGGATCTTTTCCTTTAGACGCGCCGGCTGGTATCCAGTGGCGACATGCCTGCCGTTTTCCGGCGAGCCCTCCCAGTGGAACAGTTCGTTGCGGGTCACGTTACCGTCGGAAAAGCCCTCGACGGCCGTGATGGACTCGATACGGCGGTATCCGCCCCTCCAGCGCTTCACCTGCACGACGACATCGATCGCGGCACCGATCTGGCGGCGGATCGCCTCCATGGTCATGTTGCCCTGGCTCTTCAGGATCATGTTCTCGATACGCGTGAATGCACCGGCGCAGTCGTTCGCATGGATCGTCGTAAGCGATCCGTCGTGACCCGTCTGCATGGCCTGAAGCATCTCGTAAGTCTCATCGTCACGGCACTCGCCGACGACAATACGGTCGGGACGCTCACGGAGTGCGCCGACCAGGAGCTCATGCATCGTAAACTCGCCCTTGCCCTCTGAGTTCGGTGGGCAGGCGACGCGGGGGATCACGATGCGCTGTTTCAGCTGCAGTTCTCGCGTATCCTCGATGGTCACGACGCGCTCGTTATAGCCGATGAAGGCGGAGAGTGCGTTCAGCATCGTGGTCTTACCGGAACCGGTGCCGCCGGAGATGATGAAGTTCGCACGGGCCTGGACGGCCGATTTGAGGAACATGTACATAGGCTCGCTCATGGCACCGCGCTCCAGCAGGTCCTCAGCGGTTAGCTTGTCCTTGCTGAATTTACGGATATTGAGCGACCAGCCGTTGGGGGAGACCTTCGGGTGGGCTGCGTGCACACGGGAGCCGTCGGCAAGGGTGGCGTCCATCTCGGGAAACGAATCGTCGCAGCGGCGGTTCGCCTCCTCGGCGATACGTCCGATAAGCCGACCGACCTCATCATGCGAGACGAGGTCGATACCGGGGCAATCGACGATCTGGCCGTCCACTTCGGCGCGGGCGACCGGCGTGATAAATGTTCCATTCGGCTCGACGCCGACGGGATCGATGAAGATCTCGGCAACCTTGGGATCGTCCTGCAAAGGCTGCAGGGGACCCAGACCGATGAAATCGTCAATGGTGCTTTTGATGATGTAGCCGATCCAGTTTTCGTCGGAGATACCGAAATCGGCGCACACTTCATGGGCGACACCGTCGATCTGGGCCGGAAGCGCCTGACGGTCGATAGAGCCGCCGTCGGCCATGGTCACACCGAGCAGGTCGCGCATCTCCTGGCGGATGCGCTCCTTGATTCTGAGAACGGTTTCGTCTGCCATGGGCTACTCACCGCTCTCGGTGGTATCGGCAGAAGAGGGCAGGGTAAGGGTAAGGCCACCGGCGGTGCGGATCTTGCCTGCCTGCTCGGGCGTGACTTCGAGCGTCACGGTGCTGTATCCGTCAGAGGAGCCGCTACCGGAGCTGAAGTTTCCGTCGAGGGCGGCGATACGCACGGAGTCGGCGATGACGGTGAATCCGTCGCCGCCGAGGGAGCCGTCATTGGGCTGGATGACCTTGACCCTGTCGTTTACGCGGAGCATGCCGCCCATGCCGGACTGGGCATCGACGGAGATGGTCACGGCCTCCATGCCGTCCCCGATCGCGGCGGCAAGGGACTCAGGGTTGTCCTTGCCGGCAGTCGATGCGTTGGTGAGCTGGGAGCCCTTGGCGATGTACTGGGTTGCGACACGGCCGACGGGAGTCTTGGAGGAGTCGTCGATATCCTTCTTGGTGATTGCGCCGTCCGCCACCGTGCTGTTCGGGACGGAGACGAAGGCGAGGTCGCTTGCGGAGATCTCGTCGCCGGCGTGGATGGTCTTCGTGGCAGCGACGATTTCGGTGGTGCCGGAGAACGCTTCTGCGATTCGGTTGTTGGCGTCGATCTCCGATACGACGGCGACACCTCCCGCGAGGATGGCGATAACAGCGAGACCGGCGGTGACCTTCTGCAGGCGGGAGACCTTCACGGCAATCTTCTCCATGCCCGTGAGGCTCGGACCGTTGGGGGACGCGGCGCCACGGCGGCCGGCTGCCCTCTTTTGGGCTTTCGCTGCCTTGGCTTCTTCTTTGGCCTTCTTCTTCTCGGCCTTGCGTTCGGCACGGGACGGCTTCGATGGCTTTGCAGGCTTCTCGCGCTTCTTTTTCGGCTCCTGTTCCTCAGCAGGTTCAGGATCGGCAAAGAAGCTGGAGGATTCCATCTCGTTGACGGGAATGTACTTGTCGGTCTCCTGCGGGGGATTATACGGAAGGTGCGAGGCCTGATGGTAAGCGGTTTCCACTTCTGGCTGGAATGCGGTGGCATCCTGCGCCGGAAGCGTGGCAGTCGTATCGGGCGTCGGCTGGCGATACGGATTCACGGCAGGAGAGGGCTGGTCGTAGACCGGATGCGGCTCGGATGCCGATGCAGCCGGGACATATGCAGGCGGCTCATAGGGAGAGGGGTGCTGCGCTGTAGGTGCCTGAGGGTGCTGCGGAACCGTCTCTTGAGCCTTCTCGGCAACCGTATCGGGCGTCGGTGCGGCATATGCCGGCATAGCCGGAACCTGCGGCTGATAGCAAGGTGCGGCAGCCGCGACCGGTGCCTGCTGGGACATGCCCGGCTGGCTGGCGGCTTGAGGCTCGGGCTGCGGAGCCTGTGCAGCCTGCGCGTCCTGCATCGCCTTGTAGGATGCGGCGTGGAGATTCGCGATCAGGGCGGCTGCATCGCCTGCCGAAAGCTCGCCTGAACGGACTTTCGCGAGGATCGCATCGGTATCGTTGGTGTCTGGCATGGTGTTCCTTTCTCGCTTTCCTGTGTAGAGATGCCGTCAGACACGCGGCATAGCAAAAGGATATCAGGCATTGGCACATGATGTCGCCTGATATCCTTTCATTTTAGCTCATTGGGAAGGCTATTTATTGTTCGTTGCCTGGTTGACGGCTGTTTTCATCTCGTCGATCACTTCTTGCGGAAGCTCTTTCGTGGATGTGTACTCCTCGTATTCGGGGGTGTCCGAACCGGCTTTGAAGGAATACTTTCCGTTACCCGAATCCGCCGGTCTCCATGCCTTTCCCGCAGTGTAGGGGACGGCATGTGCCGTGACGTGCGCCCCGATGGGGATATTGAAATCTCCGAGCGAATAGGTCGCAAAGTATCCTTTCAAGGACGATTTCGTCTGGATGCCCCAGGCCCACGCGCGTTTGCTCTGGGGGACGGCCGAGGAGGGGGCTTCATAGAACCAGACCTCCACTTCGCCGTTGAACCCGTTGGCACGCAGGGACTTGACGGCCGCGGTCGCGATTGCGAGTCCGGGGTCATCGGAGTTCTTCGCGACAAGGAGGTTCTGCGACGCCATGGTGGCATCCCTGGCTGCGGAGCAGTCATTTGTCTGGGCGTTCTGCTGGTCGAGGGCTGCGGAGAGCTCGAATGCGAAGCCGAGTGCGATGAGGAGCACGAGCATGATGATGACGTTCAGGATGCTAATTGCGCCGGATTCGCTGCGGACGCGCGTCATCGCGACACCTCCATTTTCTCGGAAACCGGGACCTCCACTTTGATCGTTTTCGACATCTTGATACCGTCGAAGCTGCCGACCGAAATCAGGGTCGGGACTTTATAGTCGACGGTCGATTCGAGAAGCGCCGTGGTGCTTGATTTCGAGATGGTCGTGATTCCCGTGGAACCGGAATCGGTGACGGTGGCCTCATCGGACCTGTCCGTATAGGAGACCTTGGAGTTCGTCACGGTGATATTGTCCTTGACGATACCCGGCGTGTTCGATGCGAGTTCGTCCTTTACCGCCTGGTTTACGTTTCCGGATGCGATTGCGGCGGAGAAATCGGACTTCATCGCGGCCGACTCGATTGCGGCGCTCATCGCGGTGCCCTCATATGCTATCAGGCAAACTTGGATAAGGCAGAATGCGAGGACGATGAGCATGGGGAGGACGATGGCGGCCTCGAGGACTTCCGAGCCTCTTTCAGAATGGATCCTTACCACGAGGACGCACCTCCTTCCACCGTTGCATCCTTTAACTCCACGGCGTTGGATTCGATCGTCATGCCGCCTCCGAACCCTCCGGCGGCATAAATCGCATCGCCGAGAACGGTCTGTGGCTGGATGGTCACGGATACGGTCGCGGTGCATTTCCGGGTTGAGACATTCGACTCCCTGTCCGTATAGGACGATCCGTTTGAATCGGGAATCCGGTGCGTGTACGCTTCCCTCTCGGCATCCGAGACGTCTGTCTCGATCTTCATGTTTTCAGCGAAAAAAGAGGAGGCGGCATTTACGGCTGCCTCCTTAGCTGATGAGGCATCGCCGCCGGGGTTTACGGCGAGCTCTCGGGCGGCTGCATGGGCGGCGTTGTCGACAGCGGTTGTCGCCGCCGAAATCTGGCCGAATTCCATGGCAGCCATGGCAAAGATCAGGAGGAACGGAACGCCGAGCGCAAATTCGATGATTGCGGCGCCCGATTCGGACTCCGGTTTCTTGAAGATGCCTTTCACGTCCAGTTCCTCCTTGGTTGCACATTTCTCGATTCTCGAAACAAATACCTTAGTAGTATGGTATTATGCTGTCAGAGAGAAAGGAGGTTGACTACTTGCCAACGCCGTTGATCGAGGTATTGGCAGCGTTGCGGGCAGACTCGAACCAGGAGGAGATGGAGCTGCCAGTCTTGGTCATCTGCTTCTGCATCTGGTTGCCGAAGGCGATCAGAGCAGCGCCGATGATGACGGCGACGATGGCAACAATGACGTACTCGACGGTGTCGGCGCCGCCGGCGATCTCACCGGCATAAACGCGATTGCGGATGGAATTCATGGGAATTCTCCTTCCTTTGTGTCCATTCGGACGGTTACAGAAACTCTATTCTCAGTTGTTCCTCGCAGATCGGCTACCCTAACTTCTCTGCGGGGAACAGCGGGATAGACTGCTACATGATACACCCAAGAGGCACGCCGGTGCAAAGCCAGACGAGCAGGAAAGGCCCCATGGGCACGCGGCTTTTAAGGGTGATCTCTTTCGCACGGTAGCGGGGGATGTAGTTGGCGAGCATGGCGATGCACATCGCGCCCATGCCGTATACCGTGCCGTGGAACCCGCATGCCGTCGCGATCGCCGGGACGAGCCTGCGGTCGCCGGCACCGACTGCATCGGCGCCGCCGGTGATGCGGAAGAGATGGTTGGTGATGGCGAAAATCGCATAGATTCCCACACCGCACAGTAGGTTGCCGATCAGTCCGCTTACACCGCCGTGCCCGAACGCCGTGAGTACGGCGAGAGGGTACGTGGCGATAGACAGGCCGAAGGGCAGGACGCGTGAGCGCTGGTCGCACATCGCGCCGACCGCCGTGACGAGAATCGAGGAAATCCCGCCGAGAAGAAAGAGCAGCGGGGAGTGGAGGTTGCCGGTCATCCCGACATAGCAGGTCGCGGCGGTACCGAGGCCGACGGCAAGGGAAAGCATGGCAGAGGTCATCTTGGAGATCGGTGCGACGTATCGGGCGCGGTACTCCTCGACGGTCTCATAATCATCGAGATTCACGCCGTCTGGCATGCGGCTGCCCGTCTCGATAAGCGCCTCGACTTTCTCACGCATGAGTTCCTTGGTGCGGACGAGCCTCATGGCGTCGAGCCACCAGATCGCAAGGTCCCGTTCCTCGCGCTTCTCGGCGCGTTTGCTCGGCTCGCGGTCGGGATTCTCCGCCTTGAACTTCTTGTAGACCTCAAGGTTCTCATCCCACCAGGAAAGGATCGCATCGCGCTTGCGGGCGAGGATGTTCCCGCTGATGGACGGGAGGGCGAGGCTGCACACGCAGCCCGTCAAGCCGCCTGCGACGATTGCCGCGACAGGTGACTTTGTGAGCATGCCGAGTGCGATAGTAAGGGTTTCGCTCGCGGCGAGGACGGCGACAGGCGTCGCGTCATATGCCTCCCCACAAGAGGGCTTCATGGTTTCATTCATAAACACGCACTTTCCTTTTGGTGTTTCTCTTGGGCTATTATACCGACTTCGTCTCATAATTCAATGCGCAGATGTCGCGAAATTATTTCTTATCAAAACCGTCGTAAAACCCCTGGTTTCAACTACGGGGATATAAGACGGTAGATATTATGCAGCTCAATACTGTATAATATCTATACCATGAAGCACAAGAGTAATCGCAACATAGTTTTCTCCTGCAGCTACCACGTGGTCTTCTGCCCGAAGTATCGTCGGCCCGTCCTCGTAAACGGAGTCGACGAGCGCTTCAAGGAGATCGCGTGGGAAGTCGCCGACGAGCTCGGGTTCGAGATCGCCGAGATGGAGGTCATGCCCGACCACGTCCACCTGCTTCTGTCAATCGATCCCCAGCTGAGCATCCACCGGGCGATCAAGCGCATCAAGGGGAGGTCAAGCCACGACCTGCGCGAGGAGTTCCCGTGGCTCAAGAGCCGTATACCGACGCTCTGGACGAACAGCTACTTCGTGTCGACCGTGGGAGGTGCACCGCTCGCGCAGGTGAGGAAATACATAGAGCGACAGAAGGAGGTCTAGCCGATGGAGCGCGGATTCAAATACCGAATTTACCCGAATGAGTCACAGCGCGACCAGATCGCGCGGACGTTCGGTTGCTGCCGCTTCGTGTACAACCGCGCCCTCGATGTCAAGAAGACCGCCTACAGCGAGACCGGGAAGAGTATCGCCACCAATGACCTGATCAAGATGATCCCTGCGTGGAAGCGCGACCCCGAGACCTCCTGGCTCGCGCAAGTGGACTCCATGGCGCTCCAGCAGTCCATCCGCGACCTCGACCGCGCCTACAAGAACTTCTTCCGACGCGTGCGCGAGGGCGGGAAGCCGGGCTTCCCCAAGTTCAAGTCGCGCCGGCACGCTCGGCAGTCGTACCGCACTAACGGCGGCAAGGTCCTCGACCGCAACCATATCGCGCTGCCGAAGCTCGGGACTGTCCGGGCTAAGGTATCCCGACCGCTCCAGGGGCGTTTCATATCGGTCACGGTCTCCCTGGACACGGCCGGCCGTTACTTCGCCACCTTCCTCTGCACCGACGTGCCGTCCAAGGACGCGCCCGCGACCGATCGGGAGGTCGGAATCGACCTCGGCGTCGAGACGCTTGCGACTCTCTCCGACGGCACGAAAATCGAGAATCCGCGCCATCTCAAGAAATACGAGCGCAAGCTCGCGCGGGAGCAGCGCAGGCTTTCCCGCAGGAAGGGCGCACGCAGGGGCGAGAAGCCGAGCGGCAGGTACCTGAAGCAGCGGAAGAGGGTTGCTAGGATCCACGCCAATATCGCCGATGCCAGAACCGATGCCCTTCACAAGGTTACGACCATGCTCGCGGACGAGAACCAAGTCCTGTGCATGGAGGACCTGAATGCCAAGGGTATGGTGCGAAACCATCATCTGGCGAAAGCCGTGACGGATGCCTCGTTCGGTGAGTTCGCACGGCTTCTTGAGTACAAGTGCGCCGAGCGCGGACGCACCCTCGTCAGGGTCGACCGGTTCTACCCGTCGAGCAAGACCTGCTCGGCCTGCGGGCACAGGCTCGATGTCCTGCCGCTGTCGGTGCGGTCGTGGGACTGCCCTGCGTGCGGTGTGCACCACGATCGCGACGTCAACGCGGCGAGAAACATACTGACGGAGGGGAAACGCATCCTCTCCAACACGGAAGGTACCGCGGGGCACGCGGGAACCGTGGCGGCTATAACCGCCTAAACGCTCGGGGAGAGGACGTAAGACCCTAGAGGACTATATCGGTCCCCGACGGCAGACCTCGCAGAACTGAGAATCCCCTGGTTTCAACTACGGGGAGTGTCAAGACGCAAAGTATCCTGTGAGCTCATCCAAAACGGCGGATCGCAGCCTGGGACATAAACAGGAAGTCAGCCGCAACGCTTCCGAATTGCTCAATGACGGGAAACAGGCTATAGAGACTTCACTCCAGGAGCATTAACTGGAGAAAGGCATATAGAGTCATACATGGAAAGTCCCTTGCACGGATTAACGTGCGGGGGACTTTCTCTCTTTAGGCAGATCGGTCTTTGTGCGTTCAGCGTCGAGCCGTTGATGACCGGCCTTGCACTTGACGGCTTTGGAATTCAGGTCTTGTTGCATCTTGAATCCGACGGCATCGAGGATTTCCTGTTCCGTGCACCGTGAGATATCGGATACGGCGGCGATCGTTGCGCCACATCCCGGAAGTTCGAGTTGCTTGGGACCGGTGAGTAGTCGATGCCCGATCGGTCCTTTCCGGTCGATCTCGGTAACTTGGAGTGCGCCGTCTTGCCTGGTACTCCGTGTCAGAACCGAATAGTATTTGCTGGAGTCTCCGCAAAAACAGGCGAGGTCGAGGCGACCTGACAGGACGGCGTTGTAGACTTTCTCGCCGATCTCCCTGTTTTGGAGATAGAGTTCTTTATACCTATCGTTTTTGGGGTTCTTAAGTCGGGCGGTCGCGGCTTCGTGCAGGGAGGCCAGCCTGTAAGTTTGGATAACCGGACGAGCACTCATCGGAAATTACGTCCCTCGAATTTTTCTAACCCTACGTGGTTACGCGCGGCTTCAAGCTGTTTGCTGCCGTCCCTGTCGATGGCAGCCTTTTCCTTCAGGCTTCGATTGCCCCTCTGTTCGAATCCAATCGCCTGCAGGATGTCCCGCTCATTGCACTTCGAGATGTCGGGAACGGCGGCGAGGACGGCACCGTATCCCGGAAGATCGAGCATCTTCTGGTTCGTAATACGGCGATGCCCGATCGGTCCCTTGCAGTCGATATCCGTGAGTTGCAGGGCTCCTTCCTGTTTCGGGCTACGCGTAAGGATGGAGTAAAAGCGGCCGTCTTCCGTTTCACAGAAAGCTACGAGGTCGATTTTTTTATCTAGTACCGCGCTATACAATCTGTCACCGACCGCGCGGTTCTTTTCATACCACTCTTCGAACCGGGTGTCTTCCAAATCGAAATACCCGGCGAGCGCCACCTCATCCAGACGCAACAGCTCATACGTTTCGATTCCACTTCGATTCATCATCGCGCATCACCCGAAAGGCAGGAAGCGCCCTTTACTTTGTTTGCCTGTCTTAAGTTGTCACCGATCACGGTTAAATCCCCCATTTCTTTATTTTTCTTTGTAAGATTTTACCACCTCTCATCAAAAAAGGGGCACCCATAGCCGGATGCCCCAAAGAGAAGAGTGTCAGAAAAATCAATCAGCGAGCCTTGGCGAGCGGATTATAGGTGCCGTCAGGCACCGCATGAATAGCGCATCGCAGGCAAATCGCTGACATATCGATTCGGTTTGCAGGTCTAGCCGACAAGCGGCTTATCGACCATAGCGGACAACTTGGCGTACAGGTCGAGCTCGACGGAGATTGCCGTCTCACCGTAGGCGATGGCCTGGAACATGCGGTACCGCTTCAGCCCCAGGTCCTCCTCGACGGTCGCACCGTCGGCCTCGATCTTGTCATAGGCAGCCTTGATCGAGGGCATATCCTGATCCTCGTTATGGCTGATGTCGTTCTGCAGAAGATCTACGAGCCCCTGCATGCTCATCGAATCGCCGCCCTGGCGATAGAGCAGGCAAACACACGCATCGAGAAGCATGGCGCGGGCCGTCGCGAAAAGGTCCCCGCTTTTCTTGATGACATCTGCATCCAAGCCATGTGAGATGCACCCCGCCAGCACCAAGGCGTCCTCCTGGCAGGAAATGAACGAAAACGGGTTATAGTTCATAGTCAAACCAACCGTAGTTTCCTCGCCCTTAACGGCTTCGGTCTTTTCTTCCATAATGAAATTCCTTTCTATCAATCTCCGGCTTCAGCTTGAGCATCATTTACTGACTGCATTGTGGTCAATTGTATCAAACCGATCGCGGAAGCCAACGTCGCCCATTTAGACTAGAAGCACCAAGCGGGGCAGACGCAAGGGTCGGCGCTCGCATTCACGCCGTACGACGGAATGCCGTTGTTGTAGACAATTCTAACCCCGAACTAGCCTTTGTGCTTCTTCCCCTTGAACTCGGGGAATTTCATATCAAGCGACCAGGTCTCGCGATTCAACGTGAGATACGCGTCATAGGTTCCATCCCCGCTTTTCTTCTTGATTCCCTTGATGAGCGATGTCTTTCCTTTTTCGGCGATTTCCCTGCCATTCTTGTCGGTGAGCTTCTTCGGCTTATCCTTTGGTCCGACAAAACGGTAGATGGAAAAGTCGCAGGTTCCGTCCTGGGCGAAGACGGCTTTCCCATCTTTCTCGCCTGTCTTCTTGAAATGCACTCCGGCGCAGCGGAACTGATTTTTCGTCGCATAGAGGTCCTTGCCGCATTTCGGGCACTTGCCGATGACGATCGCGTTTCCGTCGCCTAGTTTCATACCGTCTAATGCACCGATGTTATCCTGCATTGCCTTCATATCGTGCACGACCATATCAGTGACGGTATTGATGACATCGGACGGTTTGCGTGAAAACCGTCCCACCTCGTTCATGGATTCGAACAGCTTCTCGGTGACTTCCGGTGAGGCGATCTGGCAATTTGACAGCAAGGCGTAAGACACCTCGCCACACTTCGTCATGGTGAGTGCGCCCTTGTTTTCCTTCATGAGGGCGCGTTCCTCATTGGCGGTGATTTCCGCAAGCGTGCTCGTCCTGGTGGCGCCGGTACCGACGTTATATTTCTCGAGCTTCTTCGTAAGCCATTTCATTGTCGGTTTTTGCGGGCGTTTGTTGGCTCCTTCGTGTACATACGGGGAGGCGGCCTTACCGAACTCGCAGGCGTTCTCCGCCTCCTCCCCTTCCGTTTTTTCGGTAGAAGAGGAGTCCGAATCGAAAATCGCCTTGAACCCCGGTTTGATTGGGATCTGGGTCTGACCGATAAACTCAGGGAAATCCCTTACATGACCTTTGACCAACTCATATTCATAATCTTCGGCGAGCATCGCTAGATAGTTCTTGGCAAGTACGGAATAGATCGCGGAACCGATCTTTCCATAATCCTTTTCAAGTTCGGCAAGGGATTCGGGAACATTGATTCCCGGTCTGTTCGCGCCGTGCGCCCCGCCTTCCTTGACGTGTGTCTTCCTTGCGGTGCGATGGGAGAGCAGTGACGTATCCACTCCGACCACTCCGGCGATCTTATCGACAAGCGGAAGCAATTCGCCGAATTGTTCCGGCGTAACCTCCTTATCCTCGGTACGCGGGTAGCTTACGATCTGATTTTCGTACATCTCCTGATATGTCTTCAGGACATTTGCTGGCTTGAACCCCTGCTTCGCGAGGATAGCGGACAGTCCGGCGAGGTCGAGGAGCTTTCCGGGAGCAGTGTGTTTCTTCGCCCTAGAATCCTCTGCGACAGCGCTGTCGTGCAGCTGTGAAAGGTCTACCTTATCGGGACTATCGAACCGGATATCTTCGGGGTCGTCGGTCTTTCGGGCGAAGATGTTGCCGTTCTCATCTTTGAAACGCGCCTCGTAAAACGGCTTGCGGACATATTCGTTATAGGCTTTCAACTGGTCGCCGGTCAGTTTGACCATGACCGATTTCAACCGGCCCTGGCGTACGACCGTTCGGAACCCCTTTTTTCGCGCTACGAGTGTTGCCGCACGGGTGAACTGCATGCTCGCGAGATCCCAGCGCTCGCGGACGACTGCCTTCACATAGTCGCCGTCCTTGTCCATAGATGGAAGGGTCTTGCGTTCCCTGAAAGCCTTCTGCACGCTTGCCGGCGCCTCGTCGGCAAAGTACATACGCTTGGTCGGACCTCTCCAACCGCATTTCTCCAAAGCCTCCCAGGCGAGCAGTTCGCCCTCGCCGGACGGGTCGACATCCGTTGCGATCACGACGCAATCGGCCTCTTTCAGCTCATCTTTAAGACCGGAAATGATGTCCTTGCATCCGCTTAGGATCCCCTTCTTCCATGCAAAATCGTTGAGATTCCACGGCAGATTTTCAAGATCCCAACTCTTATAGAACTCGACCTTTTCAGTAGGAACCTGTTTATCGGGAGGCAACAGCCCCATAACGTGTCCGCGCAGATTGGTAATTTTATATTCAGTTCCGGCATAATTACCGGTTTTTCCACCCAATGCTTTTGCAAAATTTCGTGCAGCGCTAGGCTTCTCGGCAAGAATCAATTCCATTATTGCTTTCCTTTCATTAGTTGTTTCTACTACAACGAATCTATTTTAAATTAAGCAAAAGGGTTGTTCTTGCATACAAACATTAAGAAAGACAGGAAGCTGACCAAATCAGCTTCCTGTCTTTCTTAATTGTAAATTGATGTTTGAATCAAGAATTTCTGCAATTCTGAATCATCCGCTGTTTCGTAGAAACGTTTGAGCTTTTCACCGAAGTCATGTTTACACTCTGGCGGAATCGCCAAGATGCCACAGCCGTCAGCAATCAGCATTTTATTTGCTATGAGTTGCGCCGTTCGCTTATTCCCATCACTAAAAAGTTGGGAGCGACAAAGATAACCGAACATCTTAAGCGCCCGTTCTCTCCCAGGTTCCATATTCGCAATTTTTTCAATAGTGGCTTTTGCAGTATCGAAGTCCGGCATCTCCGGTTGCCAGGCGGTCCCACTGATACCTACTGGTATGTTACGAATACATCCAGCGTTATGAACAAGCGATGCACCCAAAATGGAATTTATTTTGGCAACAAACTCAAAATCTACAAGTGAGTTTAAATGCTCAAAGAGATAATTCCAAGCAAGTTTAAGATTGTAGACGGTAATTGTTCCGGTGACAGTCAATCCTTCAACGGTTTGGTTGTACTCAACGATTACTTTTGCTTGCGGGTATGTGATATTGACACCTTCAATGATTGCCTCTTTCCAGATGCTATCCACAACATTTCTTTTTGCATAGAAGACATTGAATTCAACAGCTTTTTCAGCCTCAGCGATTGTAGACATAGTATTTTTACCTCCGTAATATTATTATACCATGTCCATAACATTCATTCAATATGCTCGGTGTGCGCTGTACGGTCAGCGTTTTGTGTCTTGCTAATGCCCACAGTATTGCTTCTTGTTTTCAACGCGTTGCTTCCAAGTGTGGCAGCTTTACACTTGACTTTTAAGTTCTGTGAAGATGGTACGGTACGATCGAGTCCATAGATAGCTTCTTTAGTTAAAAAAGAAAAGAATTTATCCGGTTTGTTTGTTTCATAAAAGTCGAGTAGCAGAGTCTCAAAATTGTTAATTTGCTCTTTCGGAATCGCCAAGATGCCACAGCCGTCAGCAATCAGCATTTTATTTGCTATGAGTTGCGCTGTTCGCTTATTTCCATCACTAAAAAGTTGGGAGCGACAAAGATAACCGAACATCTTAAGCGCGCGTTCTCTCCCAGGTTCCATATTCGCAATTTTCTCGATAGCGGCTTTTGCAGTGTCGAAGTCTGGTATTTCCGGTTGCCAGCTTGTTCCGCCAATATACACATCAAAATATCGCAGTTGTCCAGAATCGGGAACAAGATTGTTGCTAACGAGTTGATGTACCTGCCGTACATATGACAAATCGATAGGCGCATCAATAAAATCAAATATGAATTGCCATCCATGTTTTAGATTGTTAATTACAGTTGTTTGGTCTTGCGTTAGGTTAGCAATTTTAGCACCTTCGAAAACCGCTTTTGTAGCAGGGAACGTGATATCGATTCCCTCGATATTTGCTTCTTTCCAAATACTGTCAACGATATTTCGCTTTGCATAGAAAATGTTATCCTCGATGGACATATGCTGACCGGGATACATGGAAGGTCCTTTCAATCAAAAATTTGTTCAGCCTTAATCTTTAATGACTCGGATTATCGTGCACGGAACTAGCTTGATGCCCTTCGTTGACCTTGTCAGCAACGGCCGTCTTGGCATCCCTGACGGCAGCGAGAGAGCGGTCATGTTTGCTGTTCTCGGCGAGCTTGTCACGGGCTTGTTTCCCGAGAGTATGCCATTGGGAAATGTCGCATTTCGTGCGCTTTCCGGCCAGCTTGGCATCGATTGAGTCTTTCATATCCGAAGCCACGATTGACGCGAATTCCGGGCTGATCGGTACCGCGATGTGGTTTTCATCGACAAACGCCCCGTCCATCGGGTCTCGGGGATCCGACTTTTGAGACAGGTGATCACCTGGGTCGAGGAAGAGGACATCCATGACGATCTGCTGCGGCTTCTGGGATGCGGCGATTGCTTCCAACTTTCCGAGCTGCTTTGCCGAGATCGCCGTATCCACGGAGATGGCGGTGTTTCCCCTCGCCGATGGATGCCATGCCTGATATTCCTCACGCGACATTCCGGGCCTATATCCTTGCGGGACAATCAGGCGACCGTTCTTTTCCTCTAGCATACCGGAGGTAAACAGGGTCGCTTCGCGCAGGAGGTTCTTTTCCGCGAGATGGCAGAACGTTTTTTCCCGTGCGAAATTATCCATCGCTTTCTGAACGGGTTTTTCCTGTGAGCCAAGGCACTCGAGAATATGTTTCGTGGAGGGATCCGGGTCTTTTAGGTCAAATTCCACATCCGAGAAATACTTGCCGGTCTCTACGCCCTCATGGAAGTCCCTGATCGAGTCGATTCCGTCTTCCCCGATGAGGTTCGTGAGTTTTGAATAATTCTTTTCGACTGCTTCCGCGTAGCCGGGATGCTGTGGATCGGTTGTCAGTCGCAGCCCATCATACGCGTCGATGATATTCATTACGACAGATGTCTTATCTGCTTCAACGGGCAGATAAGTGTATTTGAAATGTTCCGCGTTGCCCGCATAGGAGAGCTTTACATCGAATGCAGGCCCTTTTTCGGAATCTTCGATAGTAATATCCAGATCGAGGTTCTTATAGACCTGGAGCGGATGGGGCATCTTCACGTAAGCCAGCAGTTCCGGCACCAGGCTGCTCTTTGGATAATTCCCTTCCGACAGCCATGCGATAAGTGACGGCATCTCGCCTTTGAGTTTACCGATCAGCTTTTGGGTCGTTTCAGGCGAGAACGGATCGTCCGTTTCGTTCCATTCAGCCAGCGCATTGTGGATGGCGGCGTTCTGGATATGGCTATCGGCCATCTGTGCCACATCGATCAGTACGTTTCCATCGTTGTTCAATACATTTACCAGACCGAGCGTGTTCATTTCTTAATTCTCCTTTTCAATGGTTTTACTGCGAATCGTGGTTGTCGTCGTCATATCTGAGATTGATGTTGCGCGGTTTATCCCTATCTTGTGCAAGCCTATTTCGCCTGCTGTCCGCGATCTTGATGTGCATGGTGCGGTTAAGGGAATTATGTTCCCTTTCGCGATCGGACAGCTTCGGATTTATTTCCGCTTTCATCTTGCAAATATAGGATGAAGGTATTATAATATCCATTGAAAGAGCTGCAAGCGCCGGAGGGAATCGTGTCCCACCATAGCGGGGTAGCTCTTTTTCCATTTGTTCATATTTCTCAGAATCGATATACAGGATCTTTTTCTCGTTTGCCGCACGGGCAAGATATGAAGTGAAGTTGTCGCGTCCGTAAAGGCTGGCTATCACGTTGCTGCAGCCGTTATCGTTCGTCTTGGTTCCATATCCGTTTGGGAAAAAGTAGGCGATGACCGGGACGCCGTCAGGGTCGTACATATCGAGTACGGCGGCGACGCCTTTGCCCTCAAACGACCTACCGTTTACCGTATAGTTCGGCTGGTCGAAAACGACTACTGGCTCTTCGAGCTTTTCCGGAAGCGATTTGATCTGCTCGATGGTAAGCCCATGTTGATGGCTGTCGGCCTCTTTTGGGGCGATTGCATTCCTGAGATGTCTTTGCGTATAGATGAAGGGCAGGTTGTCGAATCCGGCTCTCCTGAATACATACGGTGTGTTGGGCCGGGGTTCCAGAACGGCGTGCGGTGACAGCATACCGCTCAGGCTTGCATCGACATCGTAACCGAAATCCAGATATTCCGAACACTGTATCCCATATTGCCTGATTGCCTTGACGTCCATTTCAGGCAATTCGTCTCCTCTGAGCAAAGCGGAGAGGATCGAGTCGTTGATCGTTCTTTCTGCTTTCGGGCGCTGGATCGAGGACTCGTATTCGCGAATCGTCCGCGCAGCGTTAAGCGTATAGCCATCCATATCGTTCCTCCCCTCGCTGGCAAGTTCTACTTTTCCTGCACGTCCAGCGCAGCCGCATCGTTTTCACGATCGTCATTCACGCGGACGGCCTGCTTCGCTTTTGCGTCCTTCACATCCGAAAGTCCACGGTGGGAGTCGGACTTGATGCTTTTATATTCCGCACCGATTTGGTCCCAGACGATTTCATCGAGATCGGACTGTCCACCGGACTCCCAGATGTTTTCACATGCGTTATCGCGGATCTGGATAGCTTCGTCGATCGTGATATCGGGATATTGCCTCAGTACGGATTCCGGGCTTACGGAGATAAATACATCATCTGTCGGTGTCGCGAGGACGTCGACGCGTTCCCCGATCGCAGCGAGCATCTTTTTCATGTCGTCCGATGACAGGTAGCGGAAATACTCAGCCGCACAATCGAGGAAGAATTCCTTCATCTGGTCGAAATCATCGAGATCCGGCACACAGAGGTCCGGATCATCGAACGGGATTTTCTTATAATCGTCCATGTTTGTTCTCCTTTGCTTATTTTGAAAGGTGCTGAGGAACTTCCGCATGCTCATGCTGGCTGTTCAAGGCACTTGCCGCGCGTCCGATATCTACAGATCGGCCGAGCGGGCTTCGCCGGGACCGTTCCGCCTTGTCGAACCACTGGTTGACGGTCATGCGTGTGAACTGGGTGGTGGTACCGGCTCGTGCGCAGAGTTTTGCGGAACTCTGGAGCCGGTGAAGAATCGGCTCCGTGACGGCAAACGGGCGGCCTTGGGGGTTGAGGTCCCAGCAGTCTTTCGGAAGCCCCTCTGAACCGCTCTCAATCGGTCTGGCGTTCATGATAGCGTCTTCGGTAAGCTCAAGGTTCTCCACGCACCAGTTATGGTCGTCGACGCATTTCTGTGCGGCAAGGCAGGCGAGGGTGTCGGGAAGCGAGCCATGCGGGGCGCTCGTCCAGTTGTAGCCGAGACGTTCGGCTGCCATGGAGAGCGGCTGGTATCTATGTCCCGTATTTGAGTTTCCGAAGGCATTCATGAATTCTTGCATGGTGTCGATGATTACAGCATCGGGATTGATGGCGGCACCGGCGGTCTTCAGGAAGCCGAGATCGAAGGCAACGTTGTAGCCCACGATCTCGTCGGCGATATGGTCGAGGATGCGGCAGATTTGTTCCATATAGGCATCGATGGTGGTCAGGTGTTCCACGTCTTCCGGGGAAATGTGGTTCACTGCCTGGGCTTCCGGCCACTCTTTCTTATGTTTTGGCTTGAACCTCTCATCGAAGAGAAGCCGTCCGTTGGCATCTACGATAGTGAGCGACAGGATCTCGTCGCCCTCCTCGGGATGCAGACCGGTGGTCTCCGTATCAAGGTAGACGCGGTTAGGATTGTTGTTGCTCATGGTTACTTTACCTCCTTGTCTTTTGCAACATCGTTCCTGTCGACGTTTCGATCCGCATCGAGGCGCCCCGACGACTCTCTTGCATTGCAGGTTTTTTCGGAAACGCTCTTGTTTTTAGACGGTTCCTTTTTGCAGGTGCCGACATAGTGCCCGGCGCCCACACCGGTGATGACGAAGTCTTCCCCGTTGTCTTCCCTGCCGATCATGTCCACGAGTTCATTCTGGGTATAGCCGGAGAACGTAACGCTATCGTCGATGGCAAGACCGCAGGTGTCCTCGAAACTGAAATTCGTCTCGATAATCTCAGATGGGTCATCCTTCCAGTACATCTGGACAGGCATGATGAATACACTGATTTTATTTGGTACCTTGTAGTCCTTAATTGCGTACTCCGGAAACGTATCGAGGACGGCATCGAGTTTCTGCGAATCCTCGAAGGTCTTGCCGGCGAGAAGGCCATACTGTTTACCGGAAATATCGACGATGGTCTCGGTGGCGTTCGTCTCGATACCGGAGAGCTCGATCTTCGGAACGAGCGCGAAGTTATAGCCTACCTTCACGGCGACCAGCTTATAGTCGTCGGGGGTATTCGCATCCATGAATTCTTGCGTGTTGCGCATCTGGGAGATCACATCGGCGTCAAACGTGAATGCCGGATAGGAGCAGGAACCGGAATGGGAGACGATGCCTTCCACGGTTCCGAGCCCATAGATAGCCTCGATGATTGCCGGGTTATACAGGTTGTTCATGTCGAGGAAAACAGTCCTGTCGTTCTGGCATGGATTGTTTAGGTTGACGGAGATATCTGCCCAGCGCTCTCCGAAATTATCGCTTTCCGGCGTGACGTCGTAAGCGCCGACATAGAGGCTGCCGTTATCGAGATAGTTGTCGCAGACGAGCTCGAGTTTATATTTTTCCCCGAAGTTTTCCACATCGAACGTGACTCCGTGCTTCATGAAATCGGGATCGTTCCAGACGATCTCTCCGTTAGAGTCGATAAGCTCAGGATACTGTTCGCGCACGTTCATGATTTCCTGTTCATCCAGGTAATCCGGACCTGCCTGTGTCATGTAGCACTCGGCGTAATCATCGGCGACAGACGACATCGCCATGCGGTCGATCCAGCCGAACTCATCCTTATGTTCGATGATCTCTTTGGTCGATACACCGTTCTGCAAGGCCATGAAGGTCGAGCGTTCCCGGTCAGAAGGAAGGGTATCGCACCAACGTTCTTCTGAAACGTAGCCTGGGGAATCCAGGTGGTATACGTTGCCGAATGGTACGGCATAATCGCGGACATGGCCCTCGAGGATATCTTCCTTCTCCGCATACCAGCTTTCGAGTTCATCTGCAGTCTTGATGTCTTTAAAGTCCATGCTCTTTTGCTCCTGTATTTTCAAATCTAGTCAGAGTGTTACTTTGATTCCTCGTCATGGATAGGGATACCTGCCTTCGGCTCCCGTTCGGCATCCAGACGACCAGCGGCCGTCTTCGCCTTTGCCTGTTTGTCCGACAGCCGCCTGCCAAGGGCGGGATTTTTTTTCTCGGTAAGGATGCTGGACTGTGGACCCACACCGGTGATGACGAAATCTTCCCCATTGTCCTCCCTGCCGATCATGTCCACGAGCTCGTTTTCGTTGTAGCCGGAGAATGTGATCTGTTCGTCGATGGCAAGACCGTAGGTGTCCTCGATGCTGAAATTTGCCTCGACGAGCTCGGATGGGTCATCCTTCCAGTACATCTGGACAGGGATGACGGAGATCCAGGACTGGTCTGGGTTTTTATGATCGTTGAGTTCGTGTCCTGGGAAATTATCGGGACCTGCAGCCTTCTCATTCCCCTGCTTTGCAAAATCGGGATCGCTCCAGATGATTTCTCCGTCTGGATCGATAAGCTCTGGATAGAGCTCGCACACGTTCATGATTTCCTGCTCCTGCATGTACTCCTTGCGGGCCGGCACGATAAAGCAAGGAGCCAGGTCGTATTCCTCGGCATCGCGGCAGGCGCGGTCGATCCAGCCGAACTCGTCCTTATGTTCGATGATCTCCTTGGTCGATACACCGTTCTGGATAGCCTGAAACGCGGTCTGTTCCTCTGCAGTTGGAAGGGTGTCGTTCCACCGCTCAAACGAGACATACCCGGAGCAGTCCAGATGGTACACGAAACCGAAGGGCACCATGTAGTCACGGGCGTGACGATCGAGGACCGTCTGCTTCTCCGCATACCAGCTTTCCAGCTCGTCTTCTGTCTTGATGTCTTTGTATTCCATAATCGGCTATTCCCTTTCCATATTCTTGCCATTGGGGATTTCCGTGTTTGGGCTGTCGAGATGAGCGGCGCTTATGGCACATGCATCCCGCTTGGCTTCTAGACCACTCTTTGCAGGTTCCTGTTTCTCATCGCGAGTCGACGTGACGCTGACGGAACCGCGGAAAGGGTCGCTGAAGGCACTGACATCTTGGGGGCTGTGGTACATTCCGCGCAGACCCTCCTTGGTCTCAGGGCCGCTGTAGTCATCCATGGCGATCCAGATACGGTTCATCGGGATTTCAAATGGTTTATCGAGTTCGACCATCATATAACCCGCGCCGTAGACGGGATCGTGGATACCGATATACGGTTCGTATGTTCCCGGGGAGACGGTAAAAGCATGACCGGTATCGACTGTGTGTCCGCTCATATAGCGTGAGTCCATGCAAGCCACGGCATCGAGAAAGACGGAAGAGGGGACTTTAGCCATAAGGGAAATAGTCGTCTCGTTTACCGCCGATGCCTCGAAAAGTTCGTCCTGCATGGTGCGTTCGAATTTAGTGGTCGGGTAGTTCACCAGTTTCTCGACGGCGGTGCCCTGCGATGCGCACAGCTCATCGATGATTGTCGTACCGATATCCGACGGGCGTTCGTAAGCCACGTAGCTGGGGACTTTGCCATAATCTAAATTGTTCTCTGCGTCCTCGATAACCTCGAGGTTTTCTTCGCGCCAGTCGCATACGCTCTGGATCAGCCTGTATCCGTCCATGCTGTCAACCTTCTCAGTCAGAATGAGCGTCATATCGAACTGCATGGCATCAATCATCTGGTCGCATTGGAATCCATACTGGATATTGAATCTCTCGGAGACGTCCGCGTTCAGCGCATCGTAGTCCAACTCATACTCTCCAGGCACGAGGACCCCGCGGGCAAGGCCGGCAAATTCGATATATCCGGCAAATTTATTGAAGATTTCCGCGCACTGGGAGGAAAGGGCATCCAGATAGGCACAGGATGTAGACAGCTCGTTGTCGAGTGCCATAGAGAGTGCCGACTTAAGGTCGGCCGGCATTACCTGTCCGTTCTTGATTTTCTCCTCGTCGATATATCCGCTCGCCCAGCCGAGGTCGCGGTCACCGAGGAATCCGGCGACGATATGCTTGCAGTAATCCTCGTCCTCGTATGTCATATACGGATCGAGGAGGAGTGGCTTGCACTCCATGATATTCTTCTTATCGTTTTTCGGATCGATTGTCGACCAGTCAAGCGCCTCGCTCAGCATATCGGCAGCTTTCTCTTCGCCGAACAGGTCGATGACGTCGTTGTAGGTTCTGATTTTCGTCTTGATTTCACTCATGTCGGTTCTCCTTTACCGGGCGATTTCATTTTGTCCGCAAACGGGCGCATTGCCGCCGATGTGCGCAAGCGACTCGATACAGGACGCCTTTTTGGCAGCGAGGCCGGCTTGGTCGGGAAGGACGCTCTTGCGGCGCTCGGCGATATCGATGTCGGCGTTTGCACGGATAGTTTCAGAGGCCTTGTCGTAAGTGGAATCTTTCGGCAAGGCATCGATTGCAATGGCGAGGGCGATCAGGTAATTCGTGTCATGTTCATTGACCACCTCGCGGAATACCTGGTAAGGCAGGGAGGCTACCGTTCCGGGCATATTCTCGGCAAGTACATATCCGTCGGCGGTGTCTTCAAATTCGGGATGCATGGTGGAAGAGGAGATGTCCCATCCGCCGAGAACATCGCGTTCCCAGACCTCCGCGATGATATTCCATCCGCGGTCGTTGGCTGGATCGTCGATGGCGCGGCAGTAGAGGAATTTCGGCTGCATGTTCGGTTCTTTGACGATCCATGCGTAGGCATGGTGCACGATATCGTTGGCTGCGGCAGGGCAGAAGTAGTTCTGGAAGCGATCAGGGGTCTTCTTCGTTCCGGTTTGCATGTTACCCTCCGTTCCGGCGGCGTGTTTTGTAAGATTCTACCACTTTGGCTGCGTTTCGCCTATATATCGATGACGGATACGGCATGTCATCTGCAAAAGGTATCGTGTGGAAGGGCACGGGGGCTCACCGAAGCGGCGAGTCCCCGTGTTTGTGCCGTCTATCTGTCCCGTAATGGCGAATCAGGTGCGTCCTGGTCATGGTTCAGATTCCTTGCCGCATCCGTGACCGCTGCATGGCGTTCCGTGAGTCCCCGCGGATTGTGGGTTTGCACGAGGTCATCCTTATGCAGGCGGACATCGCATTCCTTGACATATTTGAGAAACGTCGGATGCGTGATGCCGAGCTTCGTCGCGGCGGATCTTGCCGAGATGTCTCCATTCTTATACTCGCTGTAGAGACGGTCGAATCCCTTGGGAAGGGGTTTCAATCCCCTTCCTCGGGTATCCTGTGCATTCGTGATCTTGTTCACATGATAGGAGAATGCCTGTTGGCTCAAGCCGGCGATCTTGGCGGCCTGGGCTTGGCTTAAGTCCCAGTTCTGATATCTGCCGAAGGCCTCTCGAAACCGTAAATCATATCCGTCCAGGGGATCGCTAAGTGACTCTTTCAGTTCCGTCTCGATATCGGCAGGCATATCGATAAGCTCACCGGTTTCATCACGTGAGAGGGCGACGATATTGCCGAAAATGAGAGAGAAGGGCTTACCGTCGTTTGTTCCGACGATGAGGCTCTTTTCAGATAGGAAGCCCGAGTCATCCATGAAGGCATCGGGGTTGATGGCGCGGTTTGGCAGCAAACTGTCTGCACCGGCGGCATTCACATAGATATCCACATCGGCGAACGTGGCACCGAGTTCGTCATATTCGCCTTGGACTGCCTCACGGATGTCTCGATATGGTCTGTCCCTGTCGGCGAGAAAGGCCTGTGCCTCCCCACCGACAGGGAACATCAGGCCTTTGACTTTATTGGATTCCATCGTTTCACCGCCTTACTACTTTAAAACAATTCATACAGCTCTGGTTAGTGGCCGATTGGATACTCACGGTCGAATGGACGCAAATTGCCGATATCGCTACCGCTGTCGTCGTGGTTGCCCTTGCTCTGGCCTGCGAAGGTCTCTTTCAGCTTGTCGATCGTCTCCTGAGGAAGGCTTGCGATTTCGCCTTCCTCGTCGACACCGAAGGCGACGAAATCACCGCAGATTAGCGAATAGAGCTCCCCCTCCTTGACCGGATGGCCGAACGTCAGCTGGTCGAGATATCCGACTTCTTCCATGTGCTTCGTGGCGTAGATGGCGCGGTTGGGCTGGCTGCCGTTGAATAGATATTCTTTATTGAACCACAGGTCAACCCCATTACCGAGAACCCTCAGTACATCAACATTGCCGTTGACGAAGTTCTGCAGTTCGTCCAGCGAGTTATTCTTATCGATCCAAACCTCGATCGGCATCGAGCCGACGGGGATTAAAAGGCCGTGAGCTTGCATTTCATTCATACGGGATACCTCCTTGCGTCTTGATGCTTGGTAAGATTCTACCATTCGATACCGGAAAAGGGCACCTCGGTCGGGTGCCCTGTTTTTTCTTTCAAATTCGCAAGCGCTTGCGAATTTCATCTAGTTCACGGTCACCGTTTCGTCCCAAGCCTCCTTGATTACTTTCGCATCATAGTGATACCACGGATGGCCGGTTGACTTCTTGTGGCCTTCGATATCATCGGTGATATCCGCCCCGCATGTGTCGCAGATCGCGATCCTAATCGTCTCGGCGGGATGATGGATAGTCTTCGTGGTTGTCGGCGTTGAAGTAGAAGAGGGCTGTCCGTTGCCAGACGATGGAGCGGAAGCACCACTATTCATATCGGCAGAAGAATTTTCTGCCTGATTATTCTGATTTTGACCGTTAGAAGAAGCATCCTGGTTTTGCGAAGCCCCGTCGTTTGCCGGAGTCGCTTCAACATTGTCTTCAGACTCGCTGCTCTCAGCAGTCTTATCGACATGTTTAGCTAAAAAAACGAAAGCTGACACCTTTTTCCCTTCACCTTTGACGGTGAAACTGGTGCTTTTTGCTGGTTTATCATAACCGTCCGGTGCCGACTCAACGGTCAGCAAATACTTGCCTTTCGGCAGGGTACAAATCTTGACCTCGTCGTTGACTGCAACGGAAAGATCTTTGACAACAATCTTTCCGTTCTTACCCTTTTCGGAAATCGAAACGGAAGCCTTAGAATCTTCAGCAGCTCCGTCAGCTGTCACCATGACGGAGATAGCACTCTTTTCAGCGGATTTTTTCTTCTTTGCATTCTCAGTCGAGGTCTCTTTCTTCTGAGTTTGCGTTTGTTCTTTCTTTGTGTCTAAGCCGTTTCCTTTATTACTCGAAAAAACGGTAAAAGCAGTCACGCCGCCGAGGAACAGCACCAGAATGACGCCGACGACAACCACGACAGCAATGAGCTTTTTTCGCTTCTCGCCATCGTTTTGTTCTTCGATATAATCCTCATGGTCTTCATCAGGGTGAATTGTCTCAAGGTTTCCCCACCAAGACCCTTGTTGTCTTTCATCATCCATGGCACTGCACCTCCTTAATAAATGTTTTCACCTAATACTAACCACCGAGAATATCGCGGGCAATGGTTCCAGATTTAATGATAATCAGTGTCATAGCCAAAACAGCGCATAATGATCCCCACATTTCTCCCTTAATTCCCGTGATCTCTCCACCGCTGAAACCTGACAGCAACGACGGAAACGCGCTTAAAGCCAAGATGATAACTGCTCCGGAGAGACAAATTCC